>OCTW011312960.1_pt1 | contig 14876 bp, 21 predicted proteins | sample 1539671 | NCBI WGS metagenome assembly OCTW01 (sample SAMN02144230, study PRJEB22623) | gut metagenome | biome: sheep rumen | host: Ovis aries | place: New Zealand
GCACACGAGCTACAGCCCCCGACCGGACCATGCTCTTCGTGCCTCTTCGTGCCTCGAGGAGCTGTATATGTAACATACTTGTAATATAGTTCAACACTTGACAATGATATACTCATATTGACAGCTTATGCTGATCTTTAAATATGGAGGTGTACTCATATGACGTACAGAATCACTTTAATTAATCGAGAGACAGGCGACCGGATCAGTAGGAGGCTCCTTAATCCTACAGCGGATGATCTTACACAGTTCCTGGATAAGCTGGAGCTCTTCGGTGAGCCTGGATCTCTCACCGACTGGGATATCATTGATATCCATGAGATCAAAGAGGAGGTGACATCTGCATGAACCCGGAGAGAATTGATCGCAACAAACAGATCTGGGAGAGCTACTACTGTTATCCTGAATCTACTCTGGGGACTGTCGGAGAGCTCTACGGAGTGACCAGGGAGAGGGTCCGCCAGATCATAGCTAAGGTAGATCGCCACTATTACATGGATGAGATCAAGCGTCTTCGGATCCTCGTAGATATGTCGAATATCACGGACTCACCGGATGATATCAGGATCGTGAGAACAGTCATCAATAAGGATCTTCCGAATAAGTGGTATAAGAATCGTATTAGATTATTTAGGAGGTGGAATAAGATATATGAGTGAATATTATCATTTTGATGAGAGTCTTAAAGATAGGTGGTGTTTTGTTACCATGAAATTATACAATCCAGTAGACAACGGCGAGGGCTATGGCGGAGCTGCACAACCGTGTTATACCTACCCGATCTGGACCCGTGGCAGGCTTGCAGGACATATCAGAACTAATAGGATCTTCTATCCTACTACTCAGACCAATATGAAGAAGCTTCTTAAGCTCATGGATGATTATGTAGCCGGAACTGGACTCGATGATTATTCTATGGTCCAGCTTCTGACTCAACTCTATATGTTCATCTGCCGGGAGACCAATTTCTATGCGATCTTAGATCATGGATCCTGGCGTGAAGGTGACTATCTTATGATCAACGGAATCCCATGTGGTAATCCCTGCAGCACCAAGATCAAGAGACTCATGAAGAACCTCAAGTTGATTATCGAGAAGATTGAGTCTTATGGTGGTATCGTAGCAGAGTCCGATAAGGAGTTCATCGATCAAATAGAGGATCCCGGGAGGTGTTGTCATGTATGATTCAACGGCCAGATTCATGGCGAAGAAACTCAAGGAGTTCTGCGGCGAACATGATGATTGCAGTAAATGTCCGTTTTTTCATCATCCTATCCTTACTGGAGTACGTGGTGAATATGTAGCTCCTTATCGTGAATGTAGATTTTACGGTTCACCTAATGAGTGGAGTATCCCGGAGGAGGTGACAACATGAGACTGATTGACGCAGAAGCATTGAAAACGGCTTTGATTAACAGATTGTCAGAAGATGATTCTCGGATAACAGAAATCATAGAAGAAATCGACAATGCTCCGATGGTTGAATATCCCTTTTATGCCGAAGCATACCAGACGGGATATGAAGAAGGAAAGAATGAAAGACCGACAGGCGAATGGAATACGAGAGAGGAGGTATCTGACAATGGAATGGACTGATAAGACACCTCCGACCAGCTATCCTCTCTTTCGCAAGAAAGACTGTGCCATCGTGGCCAAGATCCTTAAGAGGAACTTTAAGGTCCTCTATGTTTCCAGGGAAGGCTCTAAGAAGTACATAGGTTATGACATCCGCTCAGTAGATCCGACCATTTCTTGTGCAGAAGTCATAACATACAAGAGGCCCGGATATGAGGAAATCGTAGTGGATATAATCTATCATAAGGATACACCCATTCATAACGATGGTATCAATTTCGAGTTCGGAGGATTCTAATATGGCAAGAAAGAAGACCGGGCATCTCCGGAAGATGCTGAAGACTGAACAGGCCAACCTGGCTAAACTTCCCAAGAGTCAGCAGGCGGAATATATGAAGGTCTGGAAAGAGTATGCCAAGGAGGCTAAGCTCGCTGACCAAGCTCTTAGGAGACTCGAGGGACTGTCACATCATGAGCATTTCAAGAACGTCAGGAAATTTGCCTATGCCAAGGCCATGAAGGACATAGAAAGATGGTCCGGAGCAGGTAAGAAGAGATTTGATACTGCAGCTCCTAAGACCCTCTCCGCTCTCAAGAATAAGCTGGCGGATATCCGGAACTTTATGAATTCAAATACATCTTCCAAAAAGAAGATTCAGCAGACATATCAGAAGCGTGTCGATACTCTGAACCGGAATCATGGAACTAACTTTACCTGGCAGGAAATGGCTAACTTCTGGGAGAGTCAGCAGATGGATAAATTGTCTGCTCTGGGTCAGAATTCAGATATCATTATCATGGCCATCGGAACCATGAAGAAACTGGGACCCAAGAAGGGCATAGATAAGCTGCAGCAGATCAAGGATGCAAAGATCAAGCGAATGGCTCCGGATGAGGTAGTGGCTGCCAAGGTCCAGCTTCTCATCGACCAGGGATATTCATATCATGATATCATATATGGAGGCATGATTAAGTGATAAAACAACAGCGGTGGGAATGGTTCGAAAGGAACCATTCCTATCAGCTCGTTAAATGGGACAGTTTCGATTATTCTATATTATCTTATATAACCTATTCAAAGAGGAGAGGACGGGGTCCTCGTGGTGAGGTCAATGATGCCTGGATAATGGCGGACACGGAGACCTCCAAGAAGACCCGGAATAAACAGAATCATATAGTTAATTGGTCGATATCTATCAGATATGGCCATATGAATATAGTCACCCTGTGGGGTTCCCGTCCTTCTGACTTCTGTTCCTGTTTAAATGAGCTGAAGGCAAACATGAGAGGAGATCTCATTATTTATTGGCATAATATGGCTTACGATTATACATTCCTGCGTAAGTTCTTATATATGTCATATGGGACTCCTGCATCACAATTAAATATCAAGAGTCATTATCCGATCATTATCAAGTGGCCGGGTTTTACTATGAAGGACTCTCTCATCCTCCTCCAAAGGAAACTGGAGAAGGCAGGAGAGGACTTCAATGTTGCTCATAAGAAGGCTGTCGGATATTGGGCTTATGATAAGATCCGGAACCAGGGCGATGAGATCTCTGAACAGGAACTGACTTATATCACCAACGACACGCTGTGTGGTGTGGAGGTCCTGGATGCTCTGGCTACCTCCCTTAATAAGGATGTCCTGAGTATCCCCTTTACTTCTACCGGTATCGTAAGAGATCGAGTCAGGAAGGTCGGTAAGTCATATAGAGCTCATGATCTTTTCTTACGTTGTGCTCCTCCCTTGGATGTCTATCTCTTCCTGGAGACAGTCTTTCATGGAGGATATACTCACGGTAATAGATATTATTATGATGTCACAGTTAGAGGACTCATTGAGGCGTATGACTTCAAGTCCTCCTATCCATTCGTCATGCTTGTCTGTAAATATCCTATGGGACAGTTTGACTCATTCCGGGACTGCGAGCCGGAGGAGCTTCTCAGGATCTGCGGAGGCAGGTATGCTGCTATATTCACTTTGACTTTATTTGACGTTGAGCTGAAGTCCTGGGACATTCCGATGCCTGCTCTTCAGGGAAGTAAGGCGACCAAGATAATAAATCCTATAATAGATAATGGCCGTATCATGCAGGCGGAGGTTGTCCAGATAAATCTCAACGAGGTGGACCTTGATATCATTGTCAATCAATACAAATGGTCTTTTGCAAATTGCACAAATGTCAAAGTATGCCTTAAGGACTATCTTCCCAGATGGTATAGAGATCTTGTCTTTGACCTCTTCAAGCAGAAGGAGTCTATCGATAAGAAGAAAGACCCGATCAACTATCAGATAATCAAGGGTATGCTCAACTCGCTCTATGGTAATCTCGTAATGAAGAATATTAAAGAGGAGATCATGGAGGACTACGCTACCGGCGATTATTATATCTCTGACGAGAAAGACCCTGCTCAGATCTATGAAGCTTACTGCAAGAGGAGGACTTCTATTCTACCCTACCAGTGGGGAGTCTGGGTCACTTCCTACGCTATGCACAACTTATTTGAATTAGGATCCATGTGTGAGACCTGGCTCTACTCGGACACAGACTCGTGTTATGGTATGAACTGGGACCATGAGAAGATAAAAGCCTATAATGATAATTGTCTCAGGATGTTAAAAGCTCAGGGCTATGGAGCTGTTAAGGGAGCAGTCCTGGGAGCTGCGGAGCTCGATGGAACTTATAAAGAGTTTAGGACTGTCGGAGCAAAAAGATATATTGTCCGTGATATGGATGATAAGATAAAGATAACTGTTGCCGGTGTTCCAAAGAAGACAGGTTCCAAGTGCATCACGGATCTGGATAAGTTCACTACAGGCTTTATCTTTCCGGGAAAGAAGACCGGTAAACTCAAACATGAATATATCTATATAGATGATATCTATATCGATGAGAACGGAAACGAGACAGGAGACTCTATCAATCTGGAGCCATGCGATTATCTATTAAAAGCGGAGGATCAATATGACATCGAGGAATATGAAGAAGGCATCACGGCCTACACGGACGGGGAATATGTTCACTGACGGATATTATCATCTATGGGAAGATCTTATTAAATATCCTGACTGCTGGTGCTACATAGTCTGGTCCAGAAGAGGACCCGGTAAGACTTACAGCTCCCTGTGGGAGAGTTATCAACATAAGATAAAACCTATCTATATGAAGAGGACTATCGATGATGTGGATCTTATCTGCTCCACCAACGGGGAGGGTTTTGACCCGTCCCCTTATGCTCCGATAAATCGAGACAAGGGGACCAATATCAAGCCCGTTAAGATCAAGCCCGGTATAGGAGTATTCTATCAATTTGTGGAAGGGTCCCCGGATGGGGAACCCGTGGCCTATATCCTGGCTATGAATGCCATCAAGAAATTTAAGGGTTTTGACTTCTCAGAATGTGATTGGATAATCTTCGATGAGTTCATCCCACAATTAGGAGAGCGGACCTCGGCCGGTAATAAAGAGGGTCAGCTCCTCCTGGATCTCTATATGACTGTTGCTCGTGACCGCCAGAAGAGAGGCAAAGCTCCCCTCAAGCTCATCCTTTTCGCTAATGCCGAAGAGATTTCCACGCCCGTGACCAACGAACTGGAAGTCACGGATTCAATGGCAGTCATGCAGGCGACAGGCAGAAAGTATATACTCATGGATAGAGGGATATTGCTCCATCATATAACAGAAGAGGAGTTCCCCCTGTCGGAGAAAGAGAAGACAGGCATATATAAGGGCATGGAAGGGACAGCATGGCATGATAAAGCTTTTGGCGGGTCCTTCGCTAATAACGATTTTTCGAATATACAGCACAGGTCCATCAAGGGCTATCGCTGCATGGTACACCTGACATATAAGAGACAGGACTGGTATATCTGGAGAAGACCTCGAGACGGACAATATCATGTTACGAACATCCCCGGAAAGTTTCTCTTTTCATATAATCTCAATCTCGAGAATGATCAGAAGAATTATTGGATATCTAAGGGAGTAGATCTGAGGCTTGCCTGCATCCAAGGTATGATGACTTTCGAGACTTATACCATGTATGACATAATGATCAATTTCAAGAAATTCTTTGTAATATAATTGTAATATAATAAATAAGATATCCATTATATAATACGGATAAGAGGTCCATGCCCTCGAAATAATTTGAGCTTTTAGGAGGTAACTAAGCTATGAGAAACAACAAGAAGACAGAAGAGACTAAGAGATATGATTGGGATGTCTCCGTTGAGTCCGCTAAGGAAGTCAAAGACGGAAGAGCCAGATTCAATCTCATCATTAACGGCATTAAGGTTTATGGCTGCTGGCTCATCGAGTATACTAAGAAGGATACCGGTGAGGAGGCTGTCATGATAACATTCCCTCAGTATAAGGGTTCTGACGATAAGTATCACGATATTGTCTGGGCTCCCCTTGATACTGAGACTAAGCAGAAGATCATCAACCAGGTATATTCTTTACTCGGCTGATTTCTCCCCTCCATACAATTGATGAAGTCTCCCTCAAGTGCATGGCTTGAGGGATTCTTCATTTTATGATAGAAATAAGTTAGAAGGGAGGATTATATCCTATGACTAATGATATTGTGACAATGATCTCAACTTTAGGCTTCCCTATTGTGGCCTGCATCGCCCTTGGGTGGTTCTGTAAGTATATGATCGATAAGAATAATGAGAATATCGACAGGATGTTCCAGATGTATGATAAAGCTAATGAACAGAACCGGACAGCGATCCAGGATGTCACAGCAGCAGTCAATCGGCTCTGCGACAAGTTAGATGAGGTGAGATAATATGAGTATCGGACATATGAAAACATCCCAGAACGGGATAGATCTGATCAAGAAATTTGAAGGCTGCAGGCTTACAGCCTATAAGGATATCGTAGGAGTCTGGACTATAGGCTACGGGCATACCGGATCTGATGTCTATTCCGGGCTCAAGATAACTCAGGCAAAAGCAGAAGCTCTCCTCAAGGCGGACCTGGAACGCTTCGAGAAGGGCGTCAATCGTCTGGATTATATCTATGACTTTAACCAGAACGAGTTTGACGCTCTCGTATCTTTCTCTTATAATCTTGGTGTTGGCTGCTTGAATCAGCTCACCAATAACGGCATGAGATCGAGACAGACGATCAGATCAAAGTGGAAGGCTTACTGTAACGCAGGCGGAAGATATTCCCGGGGACTATATAATAGGAGAGCTGCAGAGCTGGATCTCTTCAATAAGGGGAACTTGTCTACAGTGGAGCCCTATCTCATCCCGGACGGGTCCTGCGTGCTCAAGTATAATACGACCCGTCATGATGATGTCAAAGATCTCCAGAGAGCATTAAATGACTTTGCAGGAGTTAATCTTGTGGTTGACGGCAAGTTCGGACCTGCTACCCGTAAGGCAGTCATGGAACTCCAGAAGAGGTCCGGTTATCTCCTGGTCGATGGTAAGTATGGCAAGAATACGGCTGCATATCTCATTAAATTAGCGAGGTCTTAATATGTCTCTGACTTTAAATCTTCTCACATTCTCTAAAAGAGAAAATTCCACCAAGGTCCCCTCCTCCGCTCAGATATCCGGAGGAAGGGAACTGTCGGTGCTTCTTAAGGATACTACTTCAATATATAATCCGACATTCGTATTGAGGACATCTGATCCTCATACATTTAATTATGCCTATTGTCCTGACTTCGGAAAGTATTATTTTATCCGGGACTGGGTGTCTGACCATGATCTCTGGAATTGCATCTGTGAGGAGGATGTCCTGGCCAGTTTCCGGTCCCAGATAAGGAGCTCCTCTCAGTATGTCCTGAGAGCTGCTACCAGGTGGAATGAGAACATAGTGGATAATCTTTATCCTACAAATGTAAATATCACTTATAATATGTCGGATCTTATATATCCCTTTGGTGACCCAGTGGCCGAAGGGTATTTTGTCATTTCTGTCTTATCCGGTGAGAATGTTGATAAGATCGGAGCCCTCGACTACTATTATATGACTTCTATTCAGTTTAAGGGGCTCATGATGGCTTTAATGGGTGATGATCCTGCTTACTTCGATATCGATACGGGTGATCTATCCTATGGAGTCCAAAAAGCCCTGGTTAATCCTATTCAGTATATAACTGAATGCTATTGGATTCCGTATCTTCCCGGTATGGGAGGAACATCTGTCACATCTATTAAGGTCGGTTGGTGGGAAATAAATATCAATGCAACCAGGATATCGTCTTTCTTATCTGCTTATAGAAAGACCTTACTGGATACTACTATTACGATCCCCAAACATCCATTGACTGCTACCAGGGGAAGATATCTTAACACACAGCCCTATACTTTCTATACATTATGGTCCCAGATCTTCGGATCTATTCAGCTTGACGCTACCATGTTAACAGCTGCTACTGCTCTACGAATAAATGTCGCAGGAGATCTCCATGGCTCCATCTGTTTAAGGGTAACAATAGCAGGAGCAGGAACTGAGACTGTTATTTGTACGGAATACCGTAGCGTCAAGGTACCTCTTGCTATTGGCCAGATAAATAATGATCCTATGGGTTTTGTTAATTCCATAGCATCCACAGTCAATCCTATTGGTGGACTGCTTCAGGGTGACATTGGAGGTATAGCAGGAACAGTCTCCGGCATCACTGGAGCTATACAGTCAATGTATCCTAAAGCCTCCGGTGGTGGTAGTAATGGTTCCATGGCTGCAGGATATGACACCATGATATTACAGTCTGAATTCCATTATCCAGTAGATGAAGATATACCTGATAGAGGAAGACCTCTGTGTGAGAAGGTAGTTTTGTCTACAATCGGAGCTTCGGCTAATAGTTCCGGTTATGTCTTATGTGCAGATGCAAATATTGTAACATCCGGAACTAAACAGGAAGACCAGCAGATCGTCTCTTATCTTAATGGAGGAGCTTTCATCGAATGAGTTGGAATGCTAAGAACATAGGTGGGTATTCTGTCGGGACTTCTGAGTGGAAGGAAAATATCGATCAAATAGCAGCCTATCTCCGTCCTATCGGATGGACTGATGAGGCTATTGCAGGAGTCATCGGCAATATGTCGGTTGAGTCCGGTCTCAATCCTTGGAGATGGAATTCTGATAACTGGAGATCTACTCTCAATTATCAGGATCCCCCTATCGCCTATGGACTGCTCCAGTATTATCCCTCTACTAAATATATTGATGATCCCTTATCAGAAGACTATCCCGGTTATGGTCCTAATTTTACCGACAGAGCAGGAGACCCTTCTGATGGTCTCGCTCAATTACATTGGTTCACGGATAATCCGTCTCAGTGGGGACCAGCTTCCTGGTCTCCATATCAGGATATAACATCCTTATATCAATATAGTAGGATAGATCTTGAGACCATCGACACTATGGTCCACATATTCCTGGCTAATTATGAGAGACCTTCCTATGAAGATGCACAGTCCTCTCTCCCGGGTAGACAATCAGCCGGTAGAGCTGCCTATGAATATCTAACCGGTCATCCGACACCGGGGACAGGTCTCCCCTTATGGCTCCTCTTCAAGATGAGACTATTTAATAATTTCTATCGTCGCTTTTATTGACTGTCAAGTACATTTACTTGACAGTTTTCTTATCATATGATAATTCTAAATTAAGGTATGTGCCCGGATAGATGGAGACCACAGATTGAATATCTGCCATCGCTCGCCCGGTCAGCATCCGGGCCGCCTTTATTTTAGGAGGTAACAATATGTCTTTTATTTCTGATATGGCAACAATATTAAGAGCCGGTATATCAGTGGACGAGCTCAAGGAGTTAGCATCCATGGCAAGTAAGGAACCTGAGAAGGTAGAAGATCCGGAGCCTGTTAAAGAGGAACCTGAGAAGAAAGAGGAACCCGAGAAGGACCCGGAGCCCGAAAAGGATGATAAGTCCGAGACTCAGAAGAAGCTGGAAGACTCTAAGGACTATAAGAAACTCTATGAGGAGACCCAGAAGAAGCTCAAGGATCTCCAGAAAGAGAAGGCTATGGAGTCTTTACCGGATAAGTCAAAGGACGAGAACCAGAAAACTCTCGAGGACTGTTTCAGGTCCTTCATGTAAGAGAAGGAGGATATCATGGGAATACCATTTATCACGATGGATGCTCATAACATAGTTAATAATATTGTGAACGATGCTGTGGGGATTCCTCCTGCAGCTCCTGAACCTACCGGCCCTATTGATATTACAGATCAGTGTACGATTGCATCCGCGGGAGCTTGGGGAAGTGGCGGTAATATAGATATAAGAATTGAAGGACTTGAATATCTTGATCACTATTTTGAAGTAATTACTAAATGGCCAAGTTCTACATCAGCCACGTCATTTGATCATTGGAATGTCACTGACGCAAGTGATTCATATAATAGTGATACAAAGGAATTAACAACTAAATGTTATTATCCTACACCATCAAAAAATCCCGGCACTGGTCTTGATATAGGTATCATGATATCAAGCGGGAATCTAGGTTCTTCTAATCCTATAGTGGTATCTGTCAAGGTTAGCGAAACTGAATTCTAATAGATGATATCTATTTGAATATACTATAAGAAAGGAAAACAAGAACTATGTCATTTACACAGAAAGACATTTATGCACTCACTAACGCTATAGTGAGTCAGCTCACAGGCGAAGACAATATCACTGTCTTTGACACTGACTCTTTTGTGTCGGCCGGTGAGCTCATCGGAACTTATGAGACTGAGAATGTGGTCAATGCGATCTCAATTGTGATGGGTCGTACATTTATGGCAGTCCGTCCCTGGTCTGCTAAGTTTGCTCTCATCAATGCTCTCAATACCGGACTTTATACTCATAGAATGAGGAAGATCTCCATGTATTCCAGCAGAGCTCTCCCTTCCGGATCCTGGAACACTGATCTTTATACAAATTTTGCCCCTCTCTATGATAACGGCACCAATGGTGCAGCCGATGAGACAACCGGAAGAACACCCTCCACCAGGGACCAGTGGGAACAGCATCCCCCTATCCCCTTCGAAATGCAGTTTGACGGTGCGTCCGTATGGCAGGAGGCTATCACTATCTATGAGGATCAGCTTAAGGTTGCATTCCGCTCTGAGGATGACTTCGCAAATTTCATGGGAGCCATCATGACCCAGAAGGCAACGGATATTGAGCTCCAGAAAGAGGCTCACTCTCGTATGACGATGCTCTCCCGTATCGCTATGTCTCTGGCTATCTCTAAGGGCACTGAGACAGCAGGCCTTAAGACTGCGATCGATCTCAAGGCTGCATATAATGCCTTCTACGGAACGAACAAGACCAGGACTCAGCTTCTTACCACAGACCTTAAGTCCTTCCTGGAATTCTTCATTTCTGAATTCAAGGATCTCTCCGATCTTATGACTCGTCCCTCTGTGGCTTATCATGCAGCTCCTGTTAAGACTATGGCCGACGGTGATCATGTTCTCCTTCGTCATACTCCTAAGAGTGAGCAGAGGCTCATGATGTACGGACCCTTCTGGAAAAAGGCTCGTGCTATCGTCATGCCCGAGATCTTCAACACTGAATATCTCCAGGAGCCTAATTTTGAGTCCGTAGAGTTCTGGCAGAGCTATAACAACCGCTCCGCCATCAATCTTAAAGTCACAGTACCCGGCTGGCTCGAGTCTCTCATGACAGATGGTGAGACTACACAGGATACTTCAGTCACGATCAATGAGGCTTATATCCTCGGAGTCCTCTTCGATAAGGATTCTGTCATGACTGACTATCAGTATGAGTCCTCCAGAAGTACGCCTGTCGAGGCCAGGAAGAACTATCGTAACATCTGGTACGACTTCTCTAAGAATTCGATCGTAGATCCTTCCGAGAATTGTATCGTCTTCTACCTCTCGGCAGATACTTAATTAAGACATATCAGATAACTGTCTCATATGTACCTCCGGTATCGGGCCCCGGGAAAGTCCGGGGCCCTTTATCAAAGGAGGAGAAAGGATGATAAATGTATTTACCTGTTAACTATTGGCGAATAAATATGCAGTCTTCTTTCTTCCAGCCATCGGATGTAAAGAACCGTAATAATGTCGCCTATAATTTCTGGGAAAGGTCCTTATATTCTCGTATGAGATCTGCTCTGGATGTTGAAGGCTGGCCTGAAGAGTGGAATGGTCCCGTTGAGGATTTCTTCTGGTTCTGTATCTTCCGCTATGGTTTTGTGGGTATCTTCGAGGACCCTAAGATGGGACTCTGTTTCAATCCCGGGACTCTTAATGGATACAATTTCTATTATCAATTTACGGAGTTCATACTGACTAATCCCAAACTCAAGAAGAGATTCCAAATAGGTAAGGACTGCGAGATCTTGAAGCTCAATCCTGATTATATCGGTTCCTGGGATATTATCGCCTACTATGCAGAGAAACTTTCTAATCTAGACGCATCCATAGATATGTCCATAGTAAACTCCAGGACTCCCTATATCCTCGGAGCTTCTACAAAGGCTGCAGCCGAGACTTTTAAGAAGGTCATGGAGAAGTCATCTAGGGGAGAGCCTGTCATCGTGACCGATGCCAAGCTCCTACATCCTGATCAGGATGGACTGGACCCTTGGAAATTCCTGGACCTTCAGGTTAAGCAGAACTATCTCTTACCTGAACAGCTCACTGACTTCCAGACGATCCTCAATAACTTTGATGCCGAGGTCGGTATCCCCTCTCTCCCTTATCAAAAGAAAGAGAGACTGGTCTCAGCCGAGGCTGATATGAGATCGATAGATGCCACCGCAAGAGCTGCTACTTGGGTAGAGGTCCTTAATTCCTGCTCTGAGCTTATCAATAAACGGTTCGGAACATCTCTTAAGTTCAAGCTCCGCTATGATGCTACCGAAGAGGGAGCTATATCTGAAGATGAGGAGGTAGATGATAATGTCGACTTATAAGATGACCATCCAGGGACTGGAGGCTTATCTCAATAACCAGAATGATACTCTCTTCAGATATCTCGATCTCCCTGCAGGTATCGATAAGGATACTGTAATTGCCCGGACAATGGCTAAGGCCGGTGAGATGCCTCTGCTCTATACAGAGCCTAACTACTTCAAGAATCAGATCAGATATTGGTCTAAGTCCTATTATAGGACATTCGAGAAGTGGATAAATGCAGTCAACGCAGAATATGATCCTATCTATAATTATGATAGATTTGAGGAGTGGGAGGATAACCATTCTGATGAGAGGACCAAAAACACTTCAGATCTTACCAAGACAAACTCTACAGCCTCCGGAGCAGGAACCTCTAAGTCCACCAGAGAGCACGAGGAGTCCGGTGAAGACCTTCTCACCCGGAATACTTCCGATAATAGGACAGTCAATCTGGCTGATAATCGGACTGTTGATCTCACGGATGAGACTGAGAAGGCTGCTTTTAACTCAGGATCCTATGAAAATTACGAGCAGCAGTCCCATGACGGCACTGACAACACTACTCATACCGGCACTGATAATACTTCACATGGTGGAACCGAGAAGAACGAGAACGAGTCCGGAGGTTCCGAGACTATCGAGTCAGAAGATTCTAATGTCACTACCGCCAACGGCAGCTCTGACAGGACCATAAAGGACACCGATAAGGGTTCCGGTAAGGATACCCATAAGGGACATCTGTATGGTAATATTGGGGTGACGACAACTATGCAGATGCTCAAAGAAGAGTATGAAATCGCTCTCTTCTCAGTCTATGAGCATATAGCGGATCTCTTTGTGAAAGAGTTCTGTCTCATGATCTATTAAGAAAGGAGGATATCAAGTGGATATCAGAAACTATTTCAAAAATAAATATCCTTATTTGGATCTTTCCGATCTCAACATCGACTGGCTCCTGGATGCATACCAGGACATCTTCAACAGGATGGACGAGATCGAGAAGAAATTCTCTCGGATTGAGGTCCTGACTCCTGAGCAGATCCAGTCACTCATCGATGCTTCTGTCTCAGCTAATAACCAGGTCATCGGTAATATGATCGATGCTTCCGCTGCTAATCTCAGAGCTGATTATATGGCCCGTATCGCATCCCAGAGAACAGAGCTCCTCAATGAGCTTAATGTCTCAATTACGGCAGCCATCAGAAATGCTCATGCTTATTCTGACTCTAAGCTCATTGAAGCTAAGCAGTACGCAGATTCTCTCATTCGAGAAATCGGTTATATGTACGACCCGATCACCGGTGAATATTCACCTATCCCGGATGTCATAAATAATGTTGTTTATACATTCCATGGTGATGATATGATGACTGCAGGTGAGTATGATGCTAAAAACCTTACAGCCGAGGCTTATGATGCTCTCCAGATCACCGCAATAGATTATGACTTTAGAGCTAAACAGTATATTAATTAAGAAAGGATAAAATACTATGGCACACACTAATCAGACAGCTAATTACAATCTGCCTCAGTTCGTATCATCTGATAAGCCTGCTTGGCTTACGGATATCAACGGGGCCTTCTCTGCTATCGACACCGCTATCCATGGTGTAGCTCAGTCCGGATCTGATACGGCTGCAGGTCTCGCTTCCGCCCAGTCAGATATCACCGCTCAGGGTGGACAGATCTCGAATCTGACATCCTCCCAGGCTCCTCAGTTCAATGAGGCTGTAGCATATTCTGCCGGAGATTATGTCATTCACAACAACAGACTCTATAGAGCCAGCTCCGCAGTAGCAGCAGGTCCTTGGAATTCTTCTAACTGGACAGCTACAACTATGACTTACGAGATGAATAGACAGATCTCGTCTGTCTCCTCTGACGTGGCCGGCAAGCAGGATTCAATGCTCCTGGGAACAGTTCCCACAGGTACGAACCTGAACAATTATAACCAGTTCGGCGTCGCTGTTATCTCCGGATCCAATACTTATCTCAATCTCCCGGATGATGGCCTGAGCTCCAACTATGGATTCATCGAAAATTATCTCATGCCTACAGGTGCGATCCTCCAGAGGTTCACACACGGAGGTGGCAACTGTTATTATCGCTGTAAGTTCGGAGGCTCCTGGTCCTCCTGGAGAAAGATCACGACAACAATCCTCTGATAAGATCTCCTCTTATATGAGAACGGGCTCCTGTTTGACAGGGGCCTGTTTCTTTGCAATAATCTGAGTGCGAACATATGGTCGCAGTTCCTACAGTGCAGTCAGGCCCTTGTCTTTAAGTAGATGAGGGTCTGACTGTTTTCTTGTCCTCGAGGCACGAAGAGGCACGAAGAGCATGGTCCGGTCGGGGGCTGTAGCTCGTGTGCTCTAAACG
>OCTW011379315.1_pt1 | contig 14870 bp, 13 predicted proteins | sample 1539671 | NCBI WGS metagenome assembly OCTW01 (sample SAMN02144230, study PRJEB22623) | gut metagenome | biome: sheep rumen | host: Ovis aries | place: New Zealand
TAAGACCTCCTCACCCCCAGGGGTGCGAATGAACGATATGCGAAGGGATAAATCGAAGGGTTTGTGACCGGTTGTGAATGGCAATATGCGCTGCGAATGCGTCGATGGGGCACCATGGGAGGAAAAACTACTGTGGTAATTTACTGTGGCAATCATGTCTGACCCTGTTCTTTCCCGGACACAAATGTTGGCATATTAGACGATAATATATGCGGAATGAAACATTTTTCGGAGTGGCTATCAATACTCACGAACATTGGCATACAAGCGAACACAACAGACGATTTTAACAATTAGAACAAGAAAGGCAAAATCAGATGATAAACGTAGGTATAATCGGTTGTGGTTTTGTGGGCGGTGCCCTCAAAGCTTGGCTGGAGGAGAACAACAAGGACGCAAAAATCTTTGTGAGCGATCCGCCAAAGGGGATGAATGATGACCTTTCGGGAATCGACATCGCATTTTTGCAGATTCATGTTCCGACAGAGGATGACGGGACGCAGGATTTGACGCTCATGAAAGAGCTCATCCGCAAACTGCCGAACGTGCCGGTGTTTGTTCGGACGACGATTCTGCCAGGAACGAGCGACATGCTTTCGAAAGAGACCGGGCATCAGGTGTGCTACATGCCGGAGTTTCTGACTGAGCGGACGCACATCGAGGATTTCAAGAAGCAGACGATGGTGTTTACAGGGGCGGTCGATTTGCTTATCAAGGTGTTTCCAGGGAAGAAGTTTACCGTCATGTCGCCTCTGGAGGCCGAGCTTACAAAGTATATTCACAATGTCTTTGGCGCCTACAAAGTGACTTACTTCAACGCCGCGAAGGAGTACGTTGAGAAGATGGGCGGCGATTGGGCGAAGGTTCACACGGGCGTTCTTCTCTCCGGCTACATCAACGACACGCACACTTATGTACCTGGTCCTGATGGCAAGTTCGGCTATGGCGGCAAATGCTTCCCGAAAGACGTTAACGCCTTTGCGAAGATGACAGAGGGAACTTCGATGGGGACGTTGCTTGCGCCGCTGCATGCATTGAATGTGCATTTCAGGGGAGTTGAGGAGCATATTTAGTTGAGGGTATTATATGTGTCCGAATGTTGTGCCAATAAGTCAGGACGAGGCGCATGAATTCGCTAAGGCAATTGCTAATCATCCGGAAATTGAATTCCCAGAAATCCCTGCATTATATCATGAAGAGGCACGAACTTTCGTGTTGGCTTATAGGAACGAAGGATGTGGTTCTATTGTGGCTGTTATTTGGGGGTTGATTTTGCCGGGCAATGTGAAAGTTGTGGGTCTAACGCCAAGGGCTTCCGCAGATGTTCAGAAACTGCTGTATCGTGAAGTGCTTTATCACGCACGGCAAATGGGTATAAAATGCATTTGGAATGTCCCTGGAGTAAGAGCACCCGATATTTCTGCGGAGGAAGCTTCATTCCCTACTGAGAAAATGGAGAAGTTGAATAAAATACTTGGATGGCAGATATAGGTGTGTTATTCGTAACTCTACATGTAAAATGTCCTCTAACCGACGAATATTTCTAAACATCGTTGCCACATATGGGCGGAGTTTGTATGCGCTCATAATTGGCCTGTTTTGTGGTCGGTGGGCGCTGATGGCGTTGGGCGAAGTGGACTACGGCTTGATGGGGGTGGTTGGCGGTCTTGCGGTATTTATCTCATTTTTAAATGGGTTGTTAGCCTCAGCTGTTGGTCGCTTTTACGCATATACGCTTGGAAGGATGTCAAGGCTTGATGGGCCTGAGATAGCGCTATTGGAATGTAGAAAATGGTTTTCATTAGCAGTTACGCTTCATACTGGAATTCCTTTCGTGTTGATGATGATAGGATATCCGTTGGGGCTTTGGATGGTTAGGCATTTCTTAGTAATCCCATTTGATAGGATTGAGTCATGCGTATGGGTATTTAGGTTTGTTTGCATATCGTGTTTCACATCTATGGTAACAATTCCGTATAATGCGATGTATACGGCAAAACAGTATATTGCTGAACTCACGATCTATTCTTTTATTACAGCGACGATAAATGTTGCTTTTTTGTACTATATGGTCCAGCATCCAAACGTTTGGTTGACAAAGTATGCTTTCTTGAGCTGTTTTCTCTCTGTATTACCTAATCTTATCATTGCATATCGTGCAGTTGCCTTGTTTCCTGAATGTAAATTCTTGCGGCAGTATTGGTGGAGTTCAGAGAGGTTTAAGGAATTGTTGAGCTATTGTGCATGGACTATAATTGGGGGCGTAGGAATGATTTGCAAGAATCAGGGCATAGCAATTTTGATAAATAAATTCTTTGGTCCAAGTGTTAATGCGTCAATGGCCATAGCAAATACTGTTAATGCCCAAACAACAACTCTAATGGGCGCCATCCAAGGTGCAATGACACCGGTCATTACTAGTGCTATTGGTTCTGGGGATTTAGAAACGGCCAAGAAATTGGCTTTCCGATTTTGTAAATTAGCAATGGTGTTTTCTTTGGTTTTTATAATTCCATTGTCCTTGGAGTTGCCTGAAGTATTACGGCTTTGGTTGAGGGATCCCCCGGCTTATGTAGCTGGATTGTGTTGGATAATGTTGTTGATGACGTTTGTTGATGCACAGACGCATGGACATGGCATTGCAGTGATGGCTTATGGTAAGATTAAATGGTATCAGATTGTTCTCGGGGGATTTAATCTCCTTGCACTGCCGATGGCTTATGTTTTCTGCAGAATAGGTTGCTCGGTATATTGGGTTGGCTTTGCGATGTTTATATCATGGTCTTTGTTAGTGTATGGGCGATTGTATTATGCACGAAGATATTTGAGAATGAGCATTAGACATTGGTTGTTCCATATAATATTGCCGGTAATAATTTCGGCAATAATTGCTACAATGTGCGCATTACTTCCTAGAACTGCTTTAAGCGTTGGCCTGTGGAGGGTCGTTTTGACTGCGATTGTTTCATGCATGGTGTTCTTGCCATTGTGCTGGACTTTAGCGTTGACACATGAAGAACGATCATATTTTGTTAAACAGATGAAAAAAAGGTTCCATAATTATGGATAAACTTTGTAGATTTATTGGAGTATTCGTTCCGAATACTGTGTGTAATTTACGATGTCCTTATTGTTATTTGCAGTACAGGAAATGTGATAAGCATAAGTTTCCGAAGTTCAATTATACTCCCGAAGAATTTAAGAAAATCCTTTCGCGTGAACGATTTGGTGGAACATGTATGATCAATTTCACGGCGGATGGGGAGACTCTACTTGATCCGCAGATGATCGATTACATTTTTGCTGTGTTGGAAGAGGGGCATTTTATAGAAATAATAACGAATGCAACAGTGACGTCGGCATTTGAAAAAATTGCGGCATTTCCAAAAGAAATGCTTGAAAGGATAATGTTTAAATGTTCCTTTCATTATCTAGAATTAAAAAAACGAGGTTGGCTTGATCGTTTTTTCTCCAACATCCGTATGATTCGGGATGCAGGTGCGTCTTTTACAGTTGAGCTGATGCCACATGACGATTTGATACCATTTAGGAAAGAGATTTATGATATGTGCGTCTGCGAAGTTGGAGCGCCCTGTCACTTGACAGTGGGTAGAGATGCAAGTGTTCCAGATAAATTACCATTGCTGACAAAATTGTCTCGGGATGAATATGCGAAGGTTTGGAGTATGTTCAACTCCAAAATGTTTGACTTCAAACTTTCTGTTTTTGAAGAGCGGCGGACAGAGTTTTGCTATGCTGGAGAATGGATGATGCCGTTTTATATGGGTACTGGATTGATGACGCAATGTTATCGCTCATGTCGATCAGTTAATATTGTCGAAAATCTGAATAGAAAAATCAGATTTAAAGCGATTGGGCATTTTTGTCAATCCCCTCACTGTTGGAATGCACATGCTTGGATGACTTTCGGATGCATACCCTCATTAAGGACGCCACATTATGATACGATGCGTAATCGTGTTTGTGCTGATGGATCAGAATGGTTACAACCTAGATTTAAGGCCTTTGTTCATCAACAATTTAAGGACAACAATGAACAATATTCTAAATTCAAGATGATAGTAACGGATCTTGTGATGTGGACGAAAACACTTCGGACTCGTATACCATTTAAGAGGCAATTAAAATGGCTTCTGAAACGATAAAAAATTTAAAATCAGTTATGGAGGAGCGGTTATCCCCATTAATTGACAGGGATTATATACTGCTAGAGATACCTGATTATCCAAACGTTGGGGATATGTTAATTTATCAGGGCGAACTAGCTTTTTTGTCCCGAGTGGGGCATAAATGCCTGGGGATGTCCACTATGCGGTCTTTCGCGACAAGAAAACCGTATTTACGGAAGGATACTCTTCTGATATTTAGTGGAGGAGGGTACTTTGGAGATCTGTGGAAGAGCGGTCATGAATTCCAAAGAAATATGCTCGAATGGTATCCAGATAACCCTATGTTGATTCTGCCACAGTCGGCATGTTTTACTAGTGGCGGTGCAATTAAAGATGCTAGAAGGCGATATGGCAATCATAAAAATCTTACAATATGCTTGCGCGATCAAGTTTCATATTCTTTTGTCAAAAAGAATTTTCCTAATAACGCCATTTTAGCACCAGATATGGCATTCTATGCCGACTTGCGAAACTATAGCGTGAGAACAACATGTTGTGATGCTGATTTGGTGTTGATGCGAAATGACAAAGAACAAGTAATCTCTGAATCTCTTCGCGCTATCTTGCGTCGTAAGGATGTTCATGTTTCAGACTGGCCCCCAATGGAAGGATCATTATCAAGGACAGAATGGATAATGCGTCATCTGTCAGCGTATGCACGGTATTGTCCATATGCGGCTGACTGGTTTGTGAAGAACATCTATAGGCATTATTTGCTGAAGCAAGGTGTCCATTTCTTGTCAGCGCATAGACATATATATTCCACACGTTTACATGGGTGCATTCTATCTCTTTTGCTTGGGAAGTGTGTGACTGCGTTTGATAATTCTTACGGAAAGATCAGAAGTTTATATGAAACTTGGCTTTCTGACTGTGAATTGATTGCGCTTGCGGATTAACGAGCGATGAATTTATGATAGACATTACAATTATAGTTCCTGTTTACAAAGTTGAGCCATATCTTAGGAGGTGTGTGGATTCTATATTGGTTCAGGGTTTTCAGAATTTTGAGCTGATACTGATAGATGATGGATCTCCCGATAAATGTGGAGATATATGTGACGAGTATGCAATGGTGGATTCACGAGTCAAGGTGATTCATAGGACAAATGGGGGGCTCTCTGCTGCTCGTAATTCTGGACTTGAATTAGCGAAGGGAGAGTGGGTCGTTTTTATCGATTCTGATGATTGGATCAATACGCGATATATTGAGAACTTGCTGGCTATGGATAATGGCAAGGTTAAGGTTCTGCTGTCGGCCGTCAATGAAGAGTTTGGTGATAGGCAGTGTTTTGTTGGACCAAAGAAGGATGATTATTATTCTGCTGAGGAGATATATGACAAATACAATCTTCTTGCTGTCTGGGCATGTGGTAAGGCGTTCAGACGAGAGTTGCTGACGACAATACGTTTTAAGGAGGGTATAATTCAGGAGGACGAGTTCTTCACGCATCAGATTTTCTTTACGAATGGGGAGATTGGCTATTCTGCGGACGCTGTATATCATTATGTTCATCGTGGAGATAGCATCGTAGGAGGGAAATGGAATTCTGCACGGTTGATATGTGTGGAGGGCATGAAAGCTCAATGGAAATTCTTTGCTGAGCATAACTTACCTATCGCTCGTAAGCATGTGGAAGAGCGGCTGCTTCAATGGTTGGCGGTGGCTATCATGCGGATGAAGGTAGATCGCCCAGATGACACGGAAAGCCAATGCCGTCTTCATGAGGAACTGTTTGAGGCAAGACGAAGATATCCGGGAGCATTGCGCCGGTCGCCGGTGGTTCAATACATGGTTGGGCTTGCAGCATATCCAAGGCTCTCCCTTCTTGTCAAAATTCGATACGCAGTTAGGCTTTTGTTGAGTAAGGGGATTGGTGAGGTGTATTCAAAAATGTTTAAAATGAGAAAGGGAGGCAGACCATGAATGTTTATGTAAACTCATTCGTGAAAAACACAGTTCGGGTATTCCCGCCGCAGGGACGGTATGGGAAATTTCGGTATGACATGAACGAGAACCCAGAGGGGTTGCCCAAGGAGTTTGTGGATTCCGTACTGAAGGAGATAACGCCGGAGTTTCTGTCGATCTATCCCGAGCCGGACAGATTCCTGCGCAAGTACGCTGATTTCGCAGGGGTGAAGTTTGAGAACCTTATGTGTACAAATGGCTCTGACATGGCGATTCGCTACTTGCTCGAGACATTTGGCGAGGTTGGAAAGGAAGTTGTCACAGTTGCCCCATCGTTTGAGATGTATTGGGTGAACTGCAACATTCTTGGTTACAAGCATGTGCCAGTTTCTTATGAGTCTGATTTGACGCTCAAGATTGAGAAGGTGGTCGCTGCTATCAACGAAAATACGCGCATTGTCGTACTGCTAAACCCCAACAATCCCGTCGGAAATGTTTACTCCAACGAGGAGTTTGAGACGGTGAGGAAACGTGCAGAAGAGGTTGGGGCTTTGGTCATAGTCGATGAGGCGTATCACTATTTCTACTCCAAGACGTTTCTCAAGGAGGCGCTTGCGGTGCCGAATGTTGTCGTGCTTCGAACTTTCTCAAAACTCATGTCCCTTGCGGCTGTCCGTCTTGGGGTAATCATCGGGAACCCTGAGTTGATTGGCTATGTCCGTAACGCACGTCTTACTTTTGATGCAAACTCTATTGCTCTCCTGTTCGCCGAAAGGCTTATGGATCGACCAGATGTGATTGATGGCCTTATCAGAACGCAGCAGGAAGGTAAGGATTGGCTTCTTGCAGAACTTGACAAGATGGGCTATTGGTGTCGAGACTGCAGGGGCAATTTCATATTCATAAAGCCAAGGCATAATGCTCATGAAGTTTCTGACCGGCTTGAGAAAATGAATGTCCTTGTGCATCCATACGGTAACCAGTTGCTTAAGGATTTCATCCGGGTTTCAACTGGTTCCAAAACTGCGATGAGCAGGTTTCTTGAAGCATTTAAGGAGGCTGACAAATGATAGGCGGAAAGACAGTTGTCTATACGAGCGGCACGTTCGATATGCTTCACATCAATCATCTTCGGTTGATTGAGTATGCGCGTGGTTTGGGGGACATTTTGATTGTCGGGGTTAATACAGACGAATTGGTTGCCTCATACAAATCAACGCCAATGATTCCGTACGAGGATCGTATTGCGTTGATGCGGGCAATCAAAGGACCAGACTTGGTGATCCCGCAACACTCGCTCGATCACCATGACAAGGTCAAGAAGCTTAAATTTGATGTATTTGTTGTAGGCGATGACTGGGTTGGAAAGTACGACTATCTTGAGGAGCAAGGCGTGACCGTTGTTTACACGCCTTACGGAAAGGGAACGTCATCGACATCGCTCAAGAAGAAAATCAACGAACGATTTGAGGCGATGAAGAAGAAGACGGACAATCATTTACCGATGGATGCGGTTGATAAAGCCCGTAGGCGTAAAGGTTAATGCCAAATTGCTGATTTGTGCAATGAAAGAAATCATCAAAAGGCTGCTTAAGAAGTTAGGTGTTTACTCGTTCTTCTTTAGGACAGTATTTGAAAACCGCCTGATTCTCAAGTCTATTCAATGTTCTTTACGGTATCGACGTTTGGCAAAGGCTGCTAAGCGAAAACCGAAGGGAGAGAAGATTCGCGTCCTCTTTATTGTTAGCGAAATCGCGAAGTGGAAAGAACAGTCATTGTATGAGGCGATGGAGCAATCGGGTGAATTTCATCCTATTGTTGGGATTTCAGCGTGGAACAAGCAGTCGGGTCTTAGTGTTGAAGACCTGGAAGTAGTGCATAAGAGGGCGGAGACGTTTTTCGACAAGCTTGGAGATAGACATGTGCGTACAGTGACTTGCGAGAATGGATGTAAGAATTATCACGATCTTTCAGAATTCAAACCGGACATTGTCTTCTACACGGAACAATGGTCGCCATGTGCGAAACAACATCCTTTTGACGTGTCAAAGTATGTGCTGACTTGTTTCCTTCCATATTATGTCCCTGATTTTGGTATAACGTTTCTAGACTGTCATCAACAAGTTGAGAGAATGTCATGGACATATTTTTGCCTTGGGAACGAATGGGCAAAATTGTATTATAGAAGCCTTTTGCTCACATGCCATAGTTGCCGGTTCGTTGTCACTGGGCATCCTGCATTAGATCGGATTAATCTTGCGTCGTGGCGAAATCCGAGCGAAGGGTATGTAATCTATGCGCCGCATTTTTCATTCCCACATCCAATGCAAGGAGATTTCTACACAATTGGTACCTTTGATTGGAATGGCGTACAGATTCTTGAATATGCTGAGGCGCATCCCGAAATCAAATGGATTTTCAAGCCGCACCCGATATTGCGCGGTTTATTGTCTAAGTTTGGCGTAATGAGCAAGGATGAGGTTGACGATTACTATGAAAGATGGGAGCGAATAGGGCTAACATCTTATGATTCTGACTATCAAGAGTTATTTCTTGAATCGCGTGTAATGATTACTGACAGCGGATCGTTCCTTCCAGAATACGGCTCTACTGGGCGCCCAGTTATCCGCTTGATTTGCGCGAAGAACAAGCATATTCCACCAAAGGCGGCAAGAGAGGTTTACGATACATATTACAATGTACGGAATTTGGATGAGATGTACTCTGCATTTAAGATGGTGATTGAGGAAAGACGCGATCCGAATCGAGAGAATCGTATTGCGGCTGTTCGCGCGGCGGGGCTTACAGGGAATGATGCATCTGCAAACATTGTTAATTATCTTTTAGGAGTGTTCAATCGCACATGACGAAACGTGATCCATACTTTGATGTAGTGAAGGCATTGGCAATGCTGCTTGTCGTAATTGGACACACACGCTGGGCGTATGGATGTCAGGCGGGCAATCCGCCAATTGACAACTTTATCGTCGGAATGAATATGCCGGTATTCTTTATGATCAGCGGATATTTCTCGGCAAAGACAGTTAAAGAGCGAAATTGGGGCAAACTGGGACAGCATCTTTTAGGATATTTCTGGCCAGTGGCTGTTGTTAGTTGCATATTTGCCGCGATAGCTGTGTTTTCTGGAATGGAAGGTTCAGATAAAGGATTCATCGGCTATGCGGGACGAAATTTTCTGTTCTCGCCATGGTATCTGTGGTGTTTGGCGATTTGTTTTGTGATAACTTTTCTGTCTGCTCAAATTAAATGTATTCCGTTCCTGGCAGTATTAGCTGGTATATATTGTTTACTTCCTTTCGTGACGGGTGTCTGGCATATTGGGAATGTTCGCGCAATGCTGCCGTATTTTGTATGCGGGTTGTTTGTGTTGCGAAAGTGGCCGCTTTGGAAGTATCGGCAGTTTGGGGCAATGTGTCTATTTGTTTATTTGACAGTTGTTATTACATCAAATAGTTTTAGGGAGAATGGCTTGAGTTTCTATAATGGCGCAACAGAATGGTCCTCGTTTGTTGCAGAGCCAATAAACATTGTGTTGCTTCTTGCCCGCATTCTGCTGGGTTTTGTTGGTGCTGTCGGTGTAATGTGGTTTATCTACGAAATTGTATGCAAGTTTCCTCGTGTCGGAATATGGCTGTCGCCATTAGGAAAGACCACCTTGGGCACTTATATCTTGCATCAGTGGATTTTGGCCCGTTGCGTTGATAACATCCCAATAGGAAAATCCTTCGTAGCAACGTTATGTGCTGCTTTAGTGCTGTTTGTCGTTTGCCATTATATTACTATAGTATCGAAGCTGACCCCTTGTTTGCGAAGATTAGTTTGGGGACTTTGGTGGAAATGATTTGAGGCGTTGGTTATGCAAAATAAACGAACTTTGGGCTGGTTCTTATTTGGCTTGGGGGGGCAACTTCAGATAGTTGCCAGCTTGAGTTTTACGGAACTCTTTGTATTCATAGCGGCACCATTTCTGTTTTCTTCAGAGCGAAGGTATATGAAGCAAAATGGCGTTTTGCCATTTTTCTATTTATCGCTGGCGTTGGTCTGTGGCTGTATAACAGCTTGTCTTGCAAACCATACGCAACCGACCTTTGTACTTAGAGGAATGGCAGCTTGCTGTCTTATGCCATGTTCTATTATTGTATCACATTGGATGTTGCGTAATGATTTAGACGGTTTAAAATGGTCATTTCTTGGAGGTGCCATTTCAGGTGTTCTCTGCACCTTTGTATTTCAGAAGTCGGTTGAGGTTACAATGCTCGCTGGCGGTGTCGACGGATCAAATGCAGTTGCAGACATTATGAGTGGTGCGACGTATTGGATTCATCGCTTGGGTTCATTTATTACTCTTCCAGCAAGAGGTTGGTATCTTAAGTGCCCTATGCTATATTGTGTCGGTGCTCCTTTGTTTATGGCGGCATATTCTATGTTGACATCCATCTCAGGACGAGGGTCCGCGGCGCGCGCTATAGCGTCCGCAGCATTGGTATTGATTGGTGGTAAAAAGCTGAGCTCGATTCGAAATCGCATCTGTAGGAATTTCTGGCTGATAGTTGCAATAGGTTTGTTAGGGGGAATTGGTGTCAAGCAGGCTTATCAAATAGCGGCGACAAGAGGGGTATTAGGGGAGGCGGCATTGGCAAAATATGAGGCACAGACAAAAGGCAATACTAGTATCATGGCGCTATTGATGGGCGGGCGAATGGAGTCGTTTTGCGGGTTATTAGCTTGTGTTGACAACCCAATTATTGGTTTGGGACCATGGGCGAAGGATGATCATGGCTATGTGACGGAGTTTTTGGCAAAGTATGGAGATCAAGAAGACTATGCGAGACATTTGCAATCTATCGCTTATGCCAATGCACATGGAATTGTTCGACTAAATCTTATCCCCGGACATTCTGTTGTTGTTACATTTTGGATGTGGTATGGGATTTTTGGACTTATCTTTTGCCTATATGTATTTTATGCGTTAGTTCGGTATTTGAAGCAAGATTGCTGGGCTGTTCCGCAATGGTATTTTTGGATAGGAGCGTCGATTCCTGGTACATTTTGGGATATGCTATTTAACCCGCTGGATTCGCGTGTTGGTCTTCCAATGATGGTTGTTGCTTGTCTAATTGTTAGGTCTGTTAGAAAAGGTAAGATGCCGTTGCCATATAAGATGATTCAAGAGATTGGAAAAGCTGAACGAGAATGAGCAGTTTAAGAAGTTGGATATATCTTAATGATAGTAATTCCATCTAATCAGGAGAGAGAATGAAGCCTTTGGTGTCAATAGTCATTGTAAACTACAATTATGGTCGTTTTCTTGACGAAGCGATACAGTCAGTGCTGAATCAATCTTGTCGAGATTTTGAACTGATAGTGGTAGATGGTGGTTCAACGGACAATTCATTAGAGATAATAAAAAAGCACGTCGCATACCTGTCGTGGTGGGTTAGCGAGCCGGACAAGGGGCAAAGCGATGCTTTTAACAAGGGTTTTGCACATGCACATGGGAAATATTTGACTTGGCTTAATGCAGATGATGCAATGTGCCCTGGCACTATTGAACGTCTCAGAAATGCAGTCGTGAAACACCCAGAGTGTGAATGGTTCGCGGGTGGCTTTATATGGTGCGATCCAAAGATGCGAGTCTTACAATGCTACAGTGCTTATCCGATCTCGCGTATCCGCTATGAGCATGGCATTTCATTTGTCGGCAGTCCTTCGTCATTTTTTACGAAAAATCTGTTGGAGCGGGCCGGCGGAGTTGACGCTCGATTCCATTACACCATGGACACGCATCTATGGTTTCGCTTTTATTTTGTCTGCAAGGCAAAATATCGTGTTTTCACCGACTATGCTTATGTTATGCGGATGCACCCCGACTCAAAGATGGGCGGGCATAACTTTGATAACGGAGAGTTCGACCCAAAGACAGTTGTCCGCAAGTCACAGCATTCGCTTATAAAGAATGATAAAAAAGGTCGGCAACTAAAGATGGAGGCTGCTTGGATGCAGGACATTCATCCACACAAGCGAATGAGGATTTGGCAAAGATTGATTTCGATACATTGGCCATCAGCCATAAAAGGACGACTTGAAACACGCAGATATTTTGGGCATCATTATATTGATTGCTTTTCAAGTCGAGATTGCCACGGCGGGAAGGATGCAATTTGCCAAATTGGAATAGTGTTCCCTTATGGAAATCTCATGAGCCTTTCGCGCTGTGCTGTGGCGACCGCAGAAAATTGTCCAGATGAATATGATTTTTACTATGCCTCCCTTGCAAGAGATGTTGATAGAGGCGCCTGGGATTGTGCAAAAATAGGGTTGCGAAAAGAGCAGATAATTAAAGAGGATTCCTTGGAAGAGCTCCGTGCTTCCATAGGGGCTTTGTTTGCGTCGCACAGGAGAGTAATAATTCATTGCGGTGGAGGATATGGGCAAACAAAATGGTTGATTCCTCTGATTAAAAAATATGGAAATCGTCTGCTTTTAGTTGGAACAACTCATTCATTTGCCTTGGATTCGTGGAAACGCATACCGATGAGTTTGTTTCAGTTGGGATTATACTTGCGTTACTACAGAAAGATAGTTTTCCAATGTCAGTACGCTGTCAAAAAATTTACAGGGTCTAAGATCCTTTTCGCACTGGGGAGGGGGGAGGTTATCCCTTTAGCATGTGAGGATATGGACGCTAGGGATGATCAAAACGATGTAAAAGTGTTTGATGACTTTGAACTCAATAAAGTTCTTGCGGACCAAGCCTTGTTCAAATTCATTTATTTAGCACATTTTCGCCCTGGGAAAAATCACGTCTGGTTGGTCAGGGCCATTGCTTCTGTGTTCCGAAGACATCCTGAGGCAAGGTTGATTTTATGTGGCCAGGATTTATATGGCGTTGCGAAGCGTGTTAATGCTGTAATAGCCGAGGAGGGAATGGAAAAGCAAATTCTTATGCCAGGACTTGTTCCCAGAGGCAAAATTCCGGCTCTGCTTAGACATGTTGATTGCGCAATTGTTGCATCTCGAGCAGAGACATTTGGGTTTTCATATATTGAACCAATGTTCATGGGGATGCCTGTTGTCGGCACGCCAGTTGGAGTTGGCAAAGAGGTTGTAATCAATGGGAAAACAGGTGTGCTAATTGAGCTTAAAAATCCAACGTCTTTGAGTCGGGCGGTCGAGTATATCCTGCAGGACAAAGGACGAGCCAAAAAGATGGGGGGCAATGCGAGAACATTCGTATATTCGCGATTTTCTTATAATGCCGTCGCGCAGAAATTGGTAAATATGTACGCAAAAATTCTAGGAGGTTGAAATGCGCATAACCGACAAATTAAATGCATGGATTCATCCGTGGATGATCCATTATGTTATGCGGTCATATGCGAAGAAGAGCAAAAGAGTAGAGAAGAAACATCCAGAACTTTTTAAACCTATTGGTGGAGAGCTTTCTCGGAAGCATTGTGAATTGTGGAGTCGCCTTGGTGTCAGGAGTGGTGATCGTTGGCTTAGATTACATGTTAATCTTACTGGGATTAGGGATTATACGTTCTGTCCGGAAGATATCTTCTTCGCAAGAATAGAGCGAATTCTGAATGACTGTGACGAAGCAGGACATGGACCAGACGATAAAAGTGGACTTTTCAGATTCGTTCCCAAAGGCAATAGGCCCAACACTGTATTGCGTTATGTTCGAGGTAACTATTTTGACGGCGATAACAATTGGTTAGACCGGGAATCGGCGGAGAGGGCTATCGCCGGGGAGTTTGTTGGGAAACCTTGCAGAAGTTCAGGCGGGAATGGTGTGTCGCTTCGAAGCGATTTATCTCTTGATTGGATTGAGCGACATGGAGGTGAAGCGTATGAAGTCCAGGAAAAAATCAGGCAATGCGATTTTTCGGCACAGTTCAATAGGTCTTCTGTTAATACCATTCGCATGATGACGATGCGGTGCCCATGGGACGGAGAGATTGTCGTGTGTCGCTCAATGCTTCGCATGGGTGTGAGTGATGCGGTAATCGACAACATGATGAAAGGCGGTCTTTGTGTATGTGTTGGAGACAAGGGGCAGCTTGGGAAGTATGCCTATGATTATGATGGTAAAAGATTTGAATCACATCCAGTAAGTGGTTGTCGCTTTGATGGGATGGCACACCCAGGTTATGTGAAAATGGTTGAGACGGCAAAGGATATACATAGTAGAATTCCTTCATATAATCTTCTCAGTTTTGATCTCGTTCAGCGAGACGATGGTTCTATTTGCGTCATAGAAATTAATGCAACCAGCCAAGGTATTACTCAGCTCCAATATGATTTCGGAGGGCTGTTTGGTGAACATACTGAGAATGTTGTTGAGTGGTGCGCCGAACATATAGAGTTGGATAGATTCTCGCATTTTAGAACTTGGTATTAAGGAAGTGGCATTTATATGAGATTCAAGAAAATATTGTTAGAACTGGTAAGAATGTTGGCGCCAGTTTTGGTTACTTTGCTTTACGGAGATTTTTGGAAACTAAGGGAGAAATGTCTATCGTCTAAACGGACTCATGGATTCAGTCACGTTCTTTATTGGGCGTATCTTGATCATGTGGGTTCATACATTGGACTGAAAACAGTATTGCAAGATGTTCCAGTGTTCCCGCACGGGTTAAAGTCGATTTTTATTTCAGAGGCAGCTGTTATCGGAAGAAGATGCGTAATATTTCAACAAGTTGTCATTGGCTCTAACAATTTGCATGCAGGGGGGGGGGGGGCAC
>OCTW011618252.1_pt1 | contig 14870 bp, 11 predicted proteins | sample 1539671 | NCBI WGS metagenome assembly OCTW01 (sample SAMN02144230, study PRJEB22623) | gut metagenome | biome: sheep rumen | host: Ovis aries | place: New Zealand
AACCACGAACAAAAAAACTTTTTTGTGAGTGAGAGGAAGAACAGCGAGGCGCTTATTTTGCGGAGCAAAATCCGTAGCCGAGCTTGTTCTGACGAACGGAAGTCCTCCAATGGTAGGAGAGCGGTCTCCAAAACCGTTAATGTGGGTTCGATTCCTGCCTTCCGTGCTAAGGTCGATAAACGCGACCGATTGTTACAAAATAGCTTCCATTGACTTTGTTTGTTTTTCCGCTGATAAAGATAACAAGCAAAGGCAATGTTGGCGCGAATGTTTGACAATAAAATCTACGATTATGAAGATAGTGGATAGCATTAAAGCAAGTTACACAGAGTTGGTTTATAAAGTTACGTGGCCGACTCGCAAGGAGTTGACCAACAGCGCAGTGCTGGTATTGATCGCTTCCCTTATACTCGCACTCGTTGTGTGGCTTATGGACCTCTGTTTCGAAAAACTGATGTCGTTCATCTACGGTTTATTTTAAAATCTGAGTATGGCAGATAACAACTTCAAATGGTATGCCCTCAAGGCTATGAGCGGTAAAGAGCAGAAAGTTAAAGAGTATATCGAAAACGCCTGCGTCCAAACCGACTTGGGCAGATTGGTGTCTCAAGTGCTATTGCCCATGGAGACTGTCTCGCTGAAACGAGGAAACAAACGCAGCTCCAAAGAGCGTTTGCTTATGCCCGGTTATGTGCTCGTAGAATGTAAACCGTGTGATGAGTCGTTCGGTCGTCTGCGTGAGATCCCGAATGTCATTAATTTCCTCAATGTTAACCGCTCGCATACACCGACGCCGGTTACACAAACAGAAATCAATCGACTGCTCGGACATATCGACGAGAGCGGACAAAACATCATTGAAGAATTCCCCTATGTTGTCGGAGATAACGTCAAAGTGACCGACGGACCGTTCAACGGCTTCATCGGAGTGATTGACGAGATCATGCACGACAAGAAAAAAATCAAGGTGGAAGTAACAATCTTCGGGCGTAAAACCCCGCTTGAACTATCTTTCAATCAAGTAGACAAGGAGTAGAAGGCTATGTTACGGGCCGTTAACACTACTCGATAGTTAACACAACTATTAATACTAAACAACAAACAACTATGGCAAAAGAAATTGCTGGCTTTATTAAGTTACAAATCAAAGGTGGTGCCGCAAATCCATCACCCCCAGTAGGACCGGCCCTCGGTTCTAAGGGTATTAACATTATGGAGTTTTGCAAACAGTTCAATGCCAGAACCCAAGACAAAGCAGGTAAAGTACTGCCTGTTGTCATTACTTACTACACAGATAAGTCTTTCGATTTTGTTGTAAAGACTCCTCCTGTAGCCGTTCAACTGCTCGAAGCTACTAAGGTTAAGTCAGGTTCAGCCGAGCCTAACCGCAAAAAAGTAGCATCAATCACCGAAGAACAGTGCCGTCAGATTGCCACCGACAAGATGGTTGACCTCAACTGCTTCACCGTTGAAAGCGCTATGAAGATGGTAGCCGGTACAGCACGTAGTATGGGTATAACCGTTAAATAATTAAACTTCAATTGCTATGAGTAAACTGACAAAAAATCAAAAGTTGGCTTTAGAGAAGATTGAAGCTGGTAAAGCCTATACACTGGAAGAGGCATCACAATTGGTTAAAGAGATCACCCTGACCAAATTCGATGCATCTGTTGATATCGATGTCCGCTTAGGCGTTGACCCCCGCAAATCCAACCAAATGGTTCGCGGCGTTGTCTCGCTGCCTAACGGAACAGGTAAGCAAGTAAGAGTTCTTGCATTGTGCACGTCAGACCAAGAAGCTGCCGCTAAAGAAGCAGGAGCCGACTATGTAGGTCTGGATGAATATATTGAGAAGATAAAAGGTGGTTGGACAGATATTGATGTTATCATTACTCAACCTCAGATAATGGGTAAAATAGGTGCTCTTGGTCGTATCCTCGGTCCCCGTGGACTCATGCCTAACCCTAAGAGCGGAACCGTTACTCCGGATATCGCTAAAGCCGTAAAGGAAGTTAAGCAAGGTAAGATTGACTTCAAGGTTGATAAATTCGGTATTGTACACACCTCAATTGGAAAAGTATCGTTCCCCGCTGATAAAATAGCTGAAAACGCTAAAGAGTTTATCTTGACTCTCGTCAAGCTCAAACCCGCCGTTTCAAAGGGTACATACATTAAGAGCATTTATCTTTCAAGTACAATGAGTAAAGGTCTGAAGATTGACCCTAAATCGGTTGTTGAATAACTTAAAAATTTGAGATTATGAAAAAGGAAGATAAAAGTGCTATTATAGAACAATTGAAAGGTCAACTCTCAGAGTATCCGCATTTCTACCTCACCGACATTGAGGGACTCAATGCACAAAAAACAAGCGACCTGCGCCGCGCATGCTTCAAGAACGAGATCAAACTCGTCATGGTTAAGAACACCCTTCTTGCCAAAGCTCTTGAACAAGCCGGCATGAGCCAAGAACTCATCGCTTGCTTGAAAGGCAATACCGCTCTTATGCTCTGCAAAACAGGTAACGCACCTGCTAAGCTCATCAAAGAGTTCACTGAGAAGGACAAGAAAAACAAAGATGCCAAACCAATACTCAAAGCTGCATACGTAGAAGAAGGCGTTTACGTCGGACGTGAGCAACTCGACTTCCTGGCAAGCATCAAATCCAAAAACGAACTCATCGCAGACCTCGTGGCTTTGCTACAATCGCCTGCAAAGAACGTCGTTTCGGCTCTCCAATCCGGAGCCAACACTATCCACGGTGTGCTTAAAACACTGGGAGAAAGAGGAGAATAAGAGAATAATACTCTACTCCAAAACATTAATATCGTAAAACTAACATTTTAAAACCAATACAACAATGGCAGATCTTAAAGCTTTTGCTGAACAATTAGTTAACCTTACAGTTAAGGAAGTAAACGAGCTCGCTCAAATCTTGAAAGACGAGTATGGTATCGAACCCGCAGCTGCAGCTGTAGCAGTTGCTGCCGGCCCCGCAGCCGCAGCCGCTGAGGTAGAAGAGAAAACATCGTTCGATGTAGTCCTCAAATCAGCTGGTGCCGCTAAACTTCAGGTCGTAAAGGCCGTTAAAGAGCAAACAGGTCTCGGCCTTAAAGAGGCTAAAGACTTGGTTGACGCCGCTCCTTCAACACTGAAGGAAGGTCTTGACAAAGCCGCTGCCGAAGCTCTCAAGAAAGCTCTTGAAGAGGTAGGCGCTGAGGTAGAACTCAAATAATAATTATACCTCATCAAGAAAAAGGTATAGGGCCCAAAAGGTTCTATACCTTTTTCGTCTCTGTTCGTTTGATAATAAATAATAAAATAAATATATTAGGCAATCGTTAAAAAGTGTTAATTTCTGTTAACGGAACAACACCAACTAACCACCGCCTCAAACAAACAACAACTCAATCAAACCATCTCTATGGCTTCTTACAACAAAACACAGAGAGTCAACTTCGCCTCTATTCAGAAACAGATGCCTTATCCCGACTTCCTCGAGATACAGCTCAAATCGTTTCATGAATTTTTCCAGTTGAACTCCTCTCCTGAACAACGCCGTCAGGAAGGTCTCTACAGAGTGTTCTCCGAGAGCTTTCCTATCAATGACGTTCGAAACAACTTCACCCTCGAGTTCCTCGACTACTTCGTTGACCCTCCACGCTATTCTATCGAAGAGTGCTTACAAAGAGGTCTGAGCTACAGCGTTCCTTTGAAGGTGCGCCTCAAACTCTATTGTACCGACCCTGACCACGACGAGTTCGATACCGTCATTCAAGATGTCTTCCTCGGTACCATACCTTACATGACACCCAAAGGCACTTTCGTCATCAACGGAGCAGAGCGCGTCATCGTAAGTCAGCTGCACCGCTCACCGGGCGTGTTCTTCGGACAGAGCATGCACTCGAACGGAACAAAACTCTATTCCGCACGTATCATTCCCTTCCGCGGATCATGGATAGAGTTCGCTACCGACATCAACAATGTCATGTACGCTTATATCGACCGTAAGAAAAAACTGCCCGTAACAACACTGCTGCGTTCCATCGGCTTCGAGAGCGATAAAGACATACTCGAGTGCTTCAACCTCGCCGAAGAGGTGCAGGTAACCAAAGAGAACCTCATGAAGGTGCTCGGACGCAAGCTGGCAGCACGCGTGCTCAAAGCATGGACCGAAGACTTCGTGGATGAAGATACCGGTGAGGTCGTTACCATCGAGCGTAACGAGGTCATCATCGAGCGAGAGACAGAGCTCACCAAAGAGAATATCGATGAGATAGTTGAAGCAGGTGTCAAGTCCGTTCTCATTCACTCTGAGACACAAGACACCACCGACTACAGCATCATCTTCAACACTCTTGCCAAAGACCCCAGCAACTCCGAGAAAGAGGCAGTGCTCTATATCTATCGTCAACTGCGTAACTCCGAACCCGCCGACGACGCTGCCGCTCGAGAGGTGATAACCAACCTCTTCTTCTCAGAGAAACGTTACGATCTGGGCAATGTAGGACGTTATCGTATCAACCGCAAACTCGGACTCACCACCGACGCAAATGTCAGAGTGCTCACCAAAGAAGATATCATCGAGATCATCAAGTATCTCATCAAACTGATCAACTCCAACGCTGAGGTTGATGATATCGACCACCTGAGCAACCGTCGTGTACGTACCGTCGGCGAACAGCTCTACAACCAGTTCAGCATAGGTCTGTCACGTATGGCACGTACCATACGCGACCGCATGAATGTGCGCGATAGCGAGGTCTTCACTCCTACCGACCTTATCAACGCCAAGGCTATCTCGTCAATCATCAACACCTATTTCGGTACCAACGCACTCTCGCAGTTCATGGACCAACAGAACCCGCTTGCCGAGATCACTCACAAACGCCGTATGTCGGCCCTCGGCCCCGGCGGTCTGAGCCGCGACCGAGCAGGTTTCGAGGTGCGTGACGTACACTACACACACTACGGACGACTCTGCCCTATCGAGACGCCTGAAGGACCTAACATCGGACTCATCTCCTCACTCTGTATATATGCTAAGATCAACGACCTGGGCTTCATCGAGACTCCTTATCGTCGAGTCAATGAGGCTGTGGTTGACCTCTCCGACGAAGGTGTCGTTTATATGACCGCTGAGGACGAAGAGAATAATATCGTAGCACAGGGTAACGCGCCACTCGACCAACGCGGACACTTCATCCGCTCTAAGGTCAAAGCGCGTTTCGAGGCCGACTTCCCCGTTGTTGAACCCGAGCGTATCAACCTCATGGACGTCGCTCCTTCGCAGATAGCTTCTATCGCAGCAGCCCTCATACCCTTCCTCGAGCACGACGACGCCAACCGAGCACTCATGGGATCGAACATGATGCGTCAAGGTGTGCCCCTCCTCCGCTCAGAAGCACCTATTGTAGGTACAGGTATAGAAGGACAACTCATCAAAGACTCGCGCACACAAATCGAAGCCGAAGGCGACGGTGAGGTCATCTATGTCGATGCCGACACCATCCGCATCTGCTACGAGCGTTCAGAAGAGGAAGAGTTCGTTTCCTTCGATAGCAACATCAAAGAGTATAAGATACCTAAGTTCCAGAAGACTAACCAGAACACCACTATCGACCTCCGTCCTATCGTACGCAAAGGCGATAAGGTCGTTGCCGGACAGATCCTCACCGAAGGTTTTGCTACTCAGAACGGTGAGCTCGCACTCGGAAAGAACCTCAAAGTGGCATACATCCCTTGGAAAGGTTACAACTACGAGGACGCTATCGTGCTCTCAGAGCGTATAGTCAGAGAAGACCTCTTCACCTCCGTCCATGTGGTTGAGCAGCTCCTCGAGGTGCGCGAGACCAAACGCGGAGTCGAAGAGTTCACCGCCGACATACCTAACGTGAGCGAGGATGCTACCAAAGACCTCGACGAGAACGGTATCGTTCGCATCGGTGCACGCATCGAACCCGGAGACATCATCGTCGGTAAGATCACTCCTAAGGGAGAGAGCGACCCCTCGCCCGAAGAGAAACTGCTGAAGGCTATCTTCGGCGACAAAGCAGGAGACGTCAAAGACGCATCTCTCAAAGCCACTCCTTCACTCTCAGGTATAGTCATCGATAAACGACTCTATCAAAGAGTCAACAAAGATCGTAAGGCTAAAGCCGAGGACAAGATCATCCTGCCTCAGATGGATGCCGAGTTCCAAGAGAAGGCTAACCAACTGCGCGAACAACTCATCGACAAACTCACTATCCTCACCGACGGCAAGAACTCGCAAGGTGTGAAGGATATAGTAGGCGATGATGTGGTTGGAAAGAACAAGAAGTTCACACGCGAGATACTCGAGACCATCGATTATCAGTCTGTCATGCTCCAACGCTGGACGGCCGACGAGCATAAGAACCAGCTCATCCGCCAATGTATCATGAACTACCTGGCTAAGTACAAGCAGATGGACGCTGAGCTCAAACGCAAGAAGTATGACCTCACCATCGGCGACGAGCTGCCCAACGGTATCCAGCAGATGGCTAAAGTCTATATCGCTAAGAAACGTAAGATACGCGTGGGCGATAAGATGGCAGGTCGCCATGGTAACAAGGGTATCGTCAGCAAGATCGTTCATGTTGAAGACATGCCGTTCCTCGAAGACGGTACACCCGTCGATATCGTACTCAACCCGCTGGGTGTGCCTTCGCGTATGAACCTCGGACAGATCTTCGAGGCTGTGCTCGGATGGGCCGGCAAAGAGCTCGGCGTTAAGTTCGCTACGCCTATCTTCGACGGCTGCACCATGGACAACCTCAACGAGTGGACCGACAAAGCCGGACTGCCAAGAGCAGGTAAGACCTACCTCTACGACGGCGGCACAGGTGAGATGTTCGACCAACCCGCTACCGTAGGAGTCACCTACTTCATGAAACTCGGACACATGGTTGACGACAAGATGCACGCACGCTCCATCGGTCCTTACAGCCTCATCACTCAACAACCACTCGGCGGTAAAGCTCAGTTCGGTGGACAACGTTTCGGTGAGATGGAGGTATGGGCACTCGAGGCACACGGAGCTGCTAATGTGCTGCAAGAGATACTCACCGTCAAGTCTGATGACGTCAACGGTAGAGCACGTACCTACGAGGCTATCGTCAAAGGCGACCCGATGCCGACACCCGGACTGCCGGAGTCGCTCAACGTGCTGCTGCACGAACTGCAAGGATTAGGACTAAGTATACAACTCGATTAATTTACAAGAATTATGGCTTTCAAACAAGATAATAGTAAGAAAAGCACTGCTTTCAACAAGATTTCAATAGGTCTTGCTTCGCCCGAAGAGATCCTCCGACTCTCAAGCGGCGAGGTCTTGAAACCCGAGACTATCAACTACCGCTCATACAAACCCGAGCGCGATGGTCTGTTCTGTGAGCATATATTTGGTCCGACCAAAGACTATGAATGTTCATGCGGTAAGTACAAACGTATCCGTTACAAAGGTATCGTCTGCGACCGCTGCGGTGTCGAAGTAACCGAGAAGAAGGTGAGACGCGAGCGTATGGGACATATCCAACTCGTCGTTCCCGTTGCACATATATGGTACTTCCGCTCACTGCCTAACAAGATGGGTTACCTGCTGGGTATGCCCACCAAGAAGCTTGAGTCTATCATCTACTACGAGAAGTATGTCGTCGTTCAGAGCGGTGTGCTTCAAGGACAAGAGATAGGCGAAGAGATAGTCGAAGACCACATGCTTCTCGACGAGGACCAGTACAACGAGCTGCTCAGCCGTCTGCCACAAGACAACGAGTACCTCGAAGATACCGACCCGCAGAAGTTCATCGCAAAGATGGGTGCCGATGCCGTCTATGACATGCTCTGCCGTATCGACCTCGACAACCTCTCTTACGAGCTGCGCGACAAAGCACAGAAAGATAGCTCGCAACAGCGTAAGACCGAAGCACTCAAACGCCTGCAGGTGGTTGAGTCGTTCCGTGCCTCGAAGAACCGTAACCGTCCGGAATGGATGATACTCAAGGTCATTCCTGTTACTCCTCCTGAGCTACGTCCGCTCGTTCCGCTCGATGGAGGACGCTTCGCCACCTCCGACCTCAACGACCTCTATCGTCGTGTCATCATACGTAATAACCGACTCAAACGACTCATCGAGATCAAAGCTCCGGATGTCATCCTCAGAAACGAGAAACGTATGCTCCAAGAGGCTGTTGACTCACTGCTCGACAACTCGCGTAAGTCCTCTGCCGTTAAGTCGGACGCTAACCGACCGCTCAAGTCGCTCTCCGACTCGCTCAAAGGTAAGCAAGGACGATTCCGCCAGAACCTCCTCGGTAAACGTGTGGACTACTCCGCTCGTTCGGTTATCGTCGTCGGACCGGAACTGAAGATGCACGAGTGCGGTCTGCCTAAAGATATGGCTGCCGAACTCTATAAGCCCTTCATCATACGTAAGCTCATCGAGCGCGGCATCGTCAAGACCGTTAAGTCGGCTAAGAAGATCATCGACCGTAAGGACCCTGTCATCTGGGATATACTCGAGCATGTCATGGAAGGACACCCCGTCCTCTTGAACCGTGCTCCTACCTTGCACCGACTCGGTATCCTCGCTTTCCAACCGCGTATGATCGAAGGTAAGGCTATCCAACTGCACCCGCTCGCTTGTACCGGATTCAACGCCGACTTCGATGGCGACCAGATGGCTGTGCACCTTCCTCTCTCCAACGAGGCTATACTCGAGGCTCAACTGCTCATGCTCGGCTCACACAACATCCTTAACCCAGCCAACGGAGCACCTATCACCGTGCCTTCACAAGATATGGTCCTCGGACTCTATTATATAACCAAAGAGAGAAAAGGCGCTAAGGGAGAAGGACTCATCTTCTACTCTCCCGAAGAGGCTGAGATAGCACTCAACGAGAAGAAAGTGGATATGCACTCACTCATCAAAGTCAGACTCGACGTCGTCGAAGATGGCAAGAAAGTGAAGAAACTTGTTGAGACAACACCCGGACGACTCCTCGTCAATCAGTTCATACCGCAAGAAGTGGGCTACTTCAACAAAGTGATGAAGAAGAACACCCTCAGAGACCTCATCGGTGATGTGATCAAGGTATGCGGTGTGGCTCGTACTGCACAGTTCCTCGATGATATCAAGAACTTAGGTTATAAGATGGCCTTCCAAGGCGGTCTGTCGTTCAACCTCAACGATATCATCATACCTGAGGAAAAAGCAGCTCTCGTTGCCGAAGGTAACCAAGAGATTGAAGAGATCACCAACAACTACAACATGGGTCTTATCACCAACAACGAGCGTTACAACCAAGTCATCGACACTTGGACTCATATCGACAACTCGCTCACACAGGTGCTCATGAAAGAGATGCAAGAGGCCGACCAAGGCTTCAATGCCGTCTTCATGATGATGGACTCAGGTGCCCGTGGTTCCAAACAGCAGATCAAACAGCTCTCAGGTATGCGTGGACTGATGGCCAAGCCGCAGAAAGCAGGTGCTGAAGGTGGTCAGACCATCGAGAACCCTATCCTCGCTAACTTCAAAGAGGGTCTGTCGGTGAACGAGTACTTCATCTCTACTCACGGTGCCCGTAAGGGTCTGGCCGATACCGCTCTGAAGACAGCCGACGCAGGTTACCTGACACGTCGTCTGGTCGATGTGTCGCACGATGTCATCATCAACGAAGAAGACTGCGGTACACTGCGCGGACTCATGGCTACCGAGATCAAGAAGAACGAGAACGTAGTGGCTACACTCTACGACCGTATCCTCGGTCGCGTAAGCGTACACGATGTCTTCCATCCTCTCACCGGCGAACTGCTCGTGGCTGCAGGTGAAGAGATACGCGAAGATGCAGCCGAGAAGATCCAGGCTTCACCTATCGAAGGCGTAGAGATACGCTCGGTGCTCACCTGCGAGTCCAGACACGGCGTCTGCGCTAAGTGCTACGGACGTAACCTCGCTACCGGACGACTCGTAGAGAAAGGTGAGGCAGTAGGCGTCATCGCTGCACAGTCTATCGGCGAGCCCGGTACACAGCTCACCCTCCGTACCTTCCACGTCGGTGGTGTGGCAGGTAACGTGGCTACAGAGAACTCCTTCACTCTCAAGTACGACGGTATCATCGAACTCGACGAACTGCGTACCGTAGAAGCTCAGGGAGAAGATGGTAATCAAGAGACAATAGTCGTTAGCCGTCAGACCGAACTGAGATTGAAAGATGAAGCTACAGGCGTCATACTCACTACCTTCAATATTCCTTACGCTGCCAAGCTCTATGTAGAGAACGGCAAGAAATATGAGAAAGGTACTCTGGTGTGCGAGTGGGATCCGTTCAACGCTTCTATCGTCATCGAGAACAATGGTAAACTGCGCTTCGAAGATGTTATCGAGAACGTAACTGCCAAGACCGAGACCGACGAACAGACCGGACTCAAAGAGACCATCATCATCGAGTCGAAAGACAAGAACAAACTGCCTATCGCCAATATCGTTGACTCTAAGGGCAATATCCTCCGTTCTTACAACCTGCCCGTGGGCGCACACCTCGTGCTCAACAACGGCGACAAGGTCAAAGTGGGTATGCTCCTTATCAAGATCCCGCGTACCGTTGGTAAGGCAGGCGATATCACCGGTGGTCTGCCGCGAGTAACCGAACTCTTCGAGGCTCGTAACCCGTCCAACCCCGCTATCGTCAGCGAGATAGACGGCGAGGTAACCTTCGGAAAGATCAAACGTGGTAACCGCGAACTGACCGTCACATCCAAGCTCGGAGAAGAGAAGAAATATCTCATACCGCTCTCCAAGCAGATCCTCGTACAAGAGAACGACTTCGTTCGCGCCGGTACGCCTCTCTCCGACGGTGCCATCACTCCCGACGACATCCTCGCTATCAAAGGTCCCACCGCCGTACAAGACTATATCGTCAACGAAGTACAGGATGTATATCGTCTCCAAGGTGTGAAGATCAACGATAAGCACTTCGAGATTATCGTACGGCAGATGATGCGTAAGGTCGAGATACAAGACCCGGGCGATACTCGCTTCCTTGAGAAACAGCTCGTTGATAAGAACGACTTCTTCGAGGAGAACGACCGTATATGGGGTAAGAAAGTAGTTGTCGATGCAGGCGACTCCGAGAACCTCAAAGCCGGTCAGATAGTGGCTCCAAGACGACTCCACGACGAGAACTCATCGCTCAAACGTCGCGACAAGAAACTCGTTGAGACACGCGACGCTATGCCTGCTACCTCTTCACAGGTGCTCCAAGGTATAACAAGAGCCGCTCTCGGTACTAAGTCGTTCATGTCGGCTGCTTCCTTCCAAGAGACAACCAAAGTGCTCAACGACGCTGCTATCAACGGCAAGGTTGACTACCTCGAGGGTATGAAAGAGAACGTTATCTGCGGACATAAGATACCCGCAGGTACAGGACTGCGCGAGTTCGACTCTCTTATCGTACACAACAAAGAGCAGTATCAACAGATGCAGGCAGCTCTCGACGAAGACGAAGAGTAAACACCATGCTCCAATCACTCATGCTCCGCTCACAATAGAGAGTAGGGCATAAGCAATAAAGAAAAAGAGCCTCCCGACGGGAGACTCTTTTTTTGTCAGCAGCTCTTTTTGTCAGTTGAGAAAATTTTCGTACCTTTGCACCAAACAACAACAAAGACATATCTATCACCAACAGTATGAAAAGAATCACCGACAGTATGAAAAAACAACTATTTATTCTGCTTTGCTCTATGCCTGCATTGTTTATCGGGTGTAGGGCTATGCCCAATGATGATACAATATTCATCTCAGGACAATATATTACAATTGACGAGAGTGGGCATAAAATTCCTTTTGAACACAAAGTTAGGTGTAATATGGAAGTCATTTACAATTCACAAGTATCTTATGGGCAATCCACATATAGAAAAACTTTCCCGCTCTATTCTGAAGAAGACGGGTCGTTTGAATTTGAAGTGAAAAATGTTGGTTCGTATGTTGCTAATCTAGGTTCTATTTATATTGATGGTGACACACTTCTCTATATTAGTGATACAACTATAATATGTTCTAAAGGCAAACCGCAGACTGATATATTTATTCCTCTTACATATGTACATACATTTAACACCACTCTTACTCCTTCACACATTCGGCCGACAGATACGATAACATTGTCTATTAATCACGATGCATTGACTTTAGTAGAAATTGGTAAACCTATTATCGGAGATGACAATAAACTTATTTTTAGAAACGATGGTTTATTAGAGTTGAATGTATTATGGCGTTATGAAGTAGCACGTGAGCAACATATAACTTTTACTTTAGAAAATTGTAACAATCTGATAACAGATTCAGCACCATCTACTCATCTTTTTATCCGATACACAACAATGAATTATGGTGCTTACCAAATTGGATTTTATCTATATCAGCGGTAATATGATTGTGTGAAAGATACCTTGCTATTATATTGAACAAAATAGGGTGTGTCAAAACTAATTGGCACACCCTCTTATTTTTGTCTGCTGCTCTTTTTGTCAGTTGAGAAAATCTTCGTACCTTTGCACCATACAACAACAAAGACATATCTATCACCAACAGTATGAAAAGAATCACCGACAGTATGAAAAAACTTTCTCTTATCCTCTTTCTTGCCCTTGTGCTCTTTGCTTGCGGCAAGCAGCACGACGAACAACTCAAGACCACCGCTTACCATAAGACAGCGCACGTGCGTGCAGCCGACGGAGCACGCGAGTGTATGGACATCGACATGCAGATAGAGTTCCCCACCGAATCTCAGAACCCTGAGGCACTAACCCCCATCCAACAGTCTATCATGCAACACCTCTTCCCCGACTATTGCGCTTCGATGCCGATAAAAGAGGCCGTCAACGCATACGCCGATACGCTCGCAAAGGAATATCAGGACGACAACTACATGCTCATCAGCGAAGATAAAGAGCTCATGGAGTCGGTCCACTATTTCCCTGCCGAGTTCCTCCTGAATGCCGACATCAATAATATCAACGACAATATTCTCTCGTATCAGATTGAAGAATACAACTATTACGGAGGAGCACACGGCTCCACCACTACCACCTACCTCGTCTTCAACCTCAACAACGGACAACAACTCACCTATGCCGACTTCTTGGACCTCAGCGACCAAGAGCTCACACTCTTGCTCCAACAAGAACTCTGCCGGCAGACACAACTCACTCAACTCCAACTTGAAGAGTTAGGCTACGACTTCAACTTCATCAAGCCTACACAGAACTTCTTCGTCGAGACCGACTCACTCGTCTTCCACTACAACGCATACGACATAGCTCCATATTGCGTAGGAGCACAGAGCATAAAAATACCACGCAGCAAATAATGCTACGTGGTATCTTTATTGATAGAGTGGTATCTCTTAGTTGAGAGGACTCAACCCTCTGATAGCTTATAGCTGATAACTATCTATTTAGAATACGAAATCTTTCTCGTCTTCTATTCCGCCGACAACCTCTTCAGGCTTAACCTCAGGCTGAGGTTCGTCTTGGGCCTTAGGCTGGTTCAACTCCTGGGGACGATATAAAACTTGGATGTTCTCTGCAATAATCTCAGTACGCTGATGACGAACGCCATCCTTCTCCCATGTACGAGTCTGTAACTTTCCCTCTACGTAAATCTTCATCCCCTTGCGAATGTATCGCTCTGCCCACTCGGCAAGATTGCGCCAAAGTACAATCGAGTGCCACTCCGTACGATCAGGAACCTGAGTTCCGTTCTGCATCACATAACCACGCTCTGTCGTAGCAAGATTGATGTTGGCAATAGCCGTACCTCTTTCCAGGTAACGCACTTCAGGATCTTTACCAACGTTACCGATAAGAATAACTTTGTTTACTGATGACATAATAATAAGTGTTTGATTTGTTGATAACTTGTGTTTATAAAATGTATAATGTTATTATATATTTCGCTTTTTGCGCTGCAAAATTAAGGTAAGTTTTGCAATTATGCAAATATTTTCGTACCTTTGCGCTACTTATTTGTGAAAACAATTCTGACTCTGTTCAGTATCAATCGAATAGTCTGATACTTTAGTCAAATAGTACTTTAATCGAATAATCTAATACTAAAACTTGATAATTATGAAAAAAGCCTTCCTCCTCTTCTGCTGTGCCACTCTTTGCATGGTTTCTTTTGCCGCCAAGAAAGACAAGACAAAGGCAGAAACACAATCGTATGCCGTTCAGTGCATCGCTTTCTATAACCTCGAGAACCTCTTCGACACTATTCACGACGAGGGTAAGAACGACTATGAGTATCTGCCCGACGGAGGCATGCATTGGACAGGGCTCAAATACAAAAACAAGATACACAACATGGCATACGCCATCTCGCGGTTCGGACTCGATGTAACCCCCGTCGGTGCTGCTTGCGTAGGCGTGGCTGAGGTGGAGAACATTGGCTGCCTCTACGACCTCACCGCCGAACTGAAGAACACTTATAATCGCAACTACACCCCTCTGCTTATCGAAGGACCCGACAGACGAGGTGTCGATGTGGGCTTCCTCTACAACCCCGACTACTTCACACCCGTCAATGTCAAAGGGCATGAGCTCAAGGCTCATTATGCCGACGGAGGTGAGGTCAAGACACGTCTCCAACTCTTAGTGTCCGGCTATCTGGTAGGAGAGAAAGTGCATATCATCGTCAACCACTGGCCCTCAAGATACGGAGGCGAGCTCTCCTCAAGACCTACACGCGACACAGCTGCCATGCTCTGCCGACAGATATGCGACTCTATCTACTTCAAAGAGCCAAAAGCCAAAATCATTATCATGGGCGACCTCAACGACGACCC
>OCTW011545179.1_pt1 | contig 14861 bp, 10 predicted proteins | sample 1539671 | NCBI WGS metagenome assembly OCTW01 (sample SAMN02144230, study PRJEB22623) | gut metagenome | biome: sheep rumen | host: Ovis aries | place: New Zealand
GAAATCTGTTTTCCCTGATTGTAGTAATCTGTACAAGCCTCAGTTGTGACGGTAAAGCCGTTCGGAATCGGCAGACCGAGGTTGGTCATTTCTGCCAGATTGGCGCCCTTGCCGCCGAGAAGCGGACGCATGTCCGCATTGCCCTCATGAAATTCATATACCCATTTCTTCATATAAGCTCCTCCTGTTTCTCTCCCGCCGCAGCAGCGGCAGACTTTCCAGTTCCTTTCTCATTTCGTGGGAATATTATAGCACATTTTACAAAAAATTGTTCACTTACACGCAAATTTTTTTGTAAATTTTGCTGTGCGCCGACATAATTTCCGTAAAATCAGGAAATAACCCGCTTTTTTCCGTCTGTGCCGTGCCCCCGGTCCGTGTGTTTTTCGTGATTTTCCGTTTTTTGCTGTATCGATTCCCCTGTTTGTGTGTTCGCCCCTTTCCCCTGTTTTTCAATGTTTGCAGTTTGTTTTCTTTCTGTTTCTTGCTTTTTCGCAGTGTTGCGTGTATACTGTTAGGCATTAAGGAGGTCTTCACAGTGAAAATAAGATCCATTATCCTATACATTCTGATTATTCTTGCCGTTTTGCTGGGCGGATTGTTTGCCGCATACCAGTATTTCTTCGGCAGGGTGACGACAGACAAAACATTTTCCGGACAGGCCGACCGCCTTGCCATTCAGACCGATACGGACTTTACCAAGTCAAACATTGTGAACATCGCGATTTTCGGTATCGACAGCGAGACCGGCACAAAGGGCCGTTCGGACGCAACGATGATTCTGTCCATCGACTATGAGCACAACAAGATCAAGCTGTCCTCCATCGCACGCGATACGCTGGTCTACATTCCGGACAAGGATGTCACGGAAAAATATACCCATGCCTATTCCTACGGCGGTGCGCAGCTTGCAGTCAAAACGATGAACGCCAACTTCAACACCAATGTACAGGACTATATCGCTGTAAACTTCAGTGAGATGGCGGATATCGTCGATCTGGTCGGCGGCGTCGAAGTCAATCTCACGGAAAAGGAACGCGAGCATGTACCTGACAGCAGCAACCTCGGAACAGGTGAAAACATCACGCTCAACGGCAAGCAGGCGGTTGCCTATTCTCGAATCCGTTATATCGACAGCGATGATGTTCGTACCAGCCGTCAGCGCGAAGTTCTCAACTGCCTGTTCAGCAAGGCACGCAGCATGTCCGCATCCCAGTACCCCACACTGATTCGTCAGTGCCTCGGTCTGTGCACAACCTCGCTGGACTACGGAGAAATCCTCAAATTCTCACAGATTCTTCTCAACAAGGATCTGACGCTCAAGCAGTTCGCCCTGCCCGGAGATGCTGTCGATGCATGGGGCGGCATCATGCGCGGAAGCGGTGCGTGGTGCTATGTCTATGACCTGCGCCAAGCCTCCGATGCGCTGCTCACCTTCATCTATGAAGATCTGTACACCAATTCGAATTACACGCTCCCGCCGGCTACGGTCGACAAAAGCGCACTGAATTAAACGGACGCCGTCTGTTTCCTCGGAAGCGGGCGGCGTTTTTCTCGTCAAATCTGATAAGGAATCGGTTTGTCTTCCGGTGTTGTTTTGTTGTTCTTTACAAAGACGGCGGATTTTGATAAACTTGTCAATAAGAGAGAAGGGCTTGCGGACAGACTGGTCCGCCCCTCTTCCCGGATTTAGGAAAGGAGTCATTCGATTATGTCTTACGGTATCAAATCTCCTGCCAGATATGTGCAGGGCAGCGGCGAGCTGGCCAACCTCGGCCGCAATGTAAAGCGAATGGGCGAGAAATTCCTGGTTCTCTGCTCGGCAAACAACAAAAAGCGCGTCGGTGACGCAATTGAAGAAAGTCTGAAGTCGGTAGAAAAGGACGTTGTCTTCTGCCTGTTCAACGGCGAGTGCTCCAAGGCGGAAATCTCCCGCGTGATGGACGTTGTCACGGAAAACGGCTGCGATGTCATCATCGGTGTCGGCGGCGGCAAGGTCATTGATACCGCAAAGGCTGTCGCCACCAATCTCGGCGGCTATCCGATCGTTATCATTCCGACGGTCGCTTCCAACGATTCCCCGTGCAGCGGCGTTGCCGTCATCTATAACGACGAAGGCGTCGTCATCAAGGCGCTGATGATGAAGCGCAATCCCGATCTTGTCCTTGTGGACACCGATGTCATTGCAAAGTCTCCGCGCCGCCTGCTGGTTGCCGGCATGGGCGATGCGCTCGCAACCTGGTTCGAGGCGCGGGCCTGCAAAAATTCCGGTGCGAAAACCATGGCGCGCGGTCAGTGCTCCAACACCGCACTGATGATGAGCAGGCTGTGCTATGATATTCTGATTCGTGACGGTGCAAAGGCACTGGAGGCACTGGAGGCCAAGGCATCCAACGATGCGCTCGACAACGTAGTCGAAGCCTGCATTTACCTGAGCGGCGTCGGCTTTGAGAGCGGCGGTCTGGCTGCCGCCCACGCCATCAACGACGGCTTTGCCTATGTACCGCAGGCCCACGGCATGTATCACGGCGAAAAGGTTGCTTTCGGCACACTGACGCAGCTGGTGCTTGAGCATGCGCCGGAGGATGAGAAAAACGAAGTGCTCAGCTTTATGAAGCAGGTCGGTCTGCCGATGACTTTGGCAGATCTCGGAATTACCGAGGTCAAAGAAGAGGAAATCCGCAAGGTTGCGGAAGCTGCCTGCGTTCCGACACAGTCCACCAAGAATCTGCGCAAGGACATCACACCGGACGAGGTCTATGCCGCAATTATGGAAGCGGATCAAATCGGCAGGGCGTTCAAAGCATAATATCCTGTTCCCGAAACGGAGGGCAGCAGCATGGCAACAGCATACAGTCCCAACGAGGAATTTCATCTGAAAATCAAGCCGGGCGATGTGGGCGGCTATGTCATTCTTCCCGGTGATCCGGGGAGATGTGAACGCATCGCGGCGCTGCTCGACCAGCCGCGAAAAATCGCCTCCAACCGCGAATTTACAACCGTTACCGGTCTGCTCGACGGCGAACCGGTCAGCGTGGTCTCCACCGGCATCGGCGGCCCCTCCGCCGCAATCGCGCTCGAGGAGCTTGTTCACTGCGGCGCACATACCTTCATTCGGGTTGGCACATCGGGCGGGATGCAGCCGGAGGTGCTCGGCGGGGATGTCGTCATCGCCACAGCCGCCGTGCGCATGGACGGCACGGGAAAGGAATACGCCCCGATTGAATATCCTGCGGCGGCACATTTTGACGTTGTGCAGGCACTGCGGCAGGCTGCTGCGGCCGCCGGACAGCGCTTTCATCTCGGTGTTGTACAGTGCAAGGATTCGTTTTACGGTCAGCACGAGCCGGAAAATATGCCGGTCGCCGCTGAACTGACGCAAAAATGGCAGGCATGGCTCAAATGCGGTGCACTCGCCAGTGAGATGGAATCGGCGACGCTGTTTCTCGTCGCCGCAGTGCGCCGCGTGCGCATCGGCAGTATTCTTCTGGTGCTCGGCAACCAGACCCGCCGCGCGATGGGTCTGGAGGATATTCAGGTGCATGACACCTCTGCGTGTGCGCAGATTGCCGTCGCGGCAATGCGCGGGCTGATTGCGGCCGACCGCGCCGCAAGCGCGCCCGATTGAGCAAACCGGTTTCAAACAGCAAAAGGGTCTGATCTCTGTTGTGTGCAGAAGTCAGACCCTCTTTTTGATTGGGTTATCCGCGGCGGTTGGAACGCCGCCAGATATGCTGCTCTTCGGCAGCGCGAATCAGCTCCTCCCGAAAATCGGGATGCGCCAGCGAAATCAGCAGCTCCGCGCGCTCCCAGGTGGAGCGCCCCTCCATGTTGACCACGCCGTATTCCGTGGCGAGATAATAAACCTGTGAGCGCGGCGAGGTGATGATCTCTCCGCTGAAATGCGGCAGCACACGGGAATGCCGCACGCCCTGTTTGTCGCGATAGGTGGAGCTCATGCAGATAAATGCCTTGCCACCGCGCGAGCCGGATGCGCCGAGCAGAAAATCCAGCTGTCCGCCTGTTCCGCTGATGTGCCGCATGCCGGAGGTCTCTGACGATACCTGTCCGAACAAATCGACCGCCAGACAGCTGTTGATGGAAACCATATTGTCAATCTGCTCAATCACGGTCGGACTGTTGACATATTCGAGCGGAAATGCCGCCACCGCAGGGTTTTCGTCGATCCATTCATACAGCTGACGCGAGCCGATGGCGACGCCGAGCACACTTTTTCCGCGGTTGATGGTCTTATACTTGTTGGTCAGCTTGCCCTCCCTGTGCAGGTCCAGATACGCGTCCGAGCACAGCTCCGTGTGCATGCCGAGATCACGCAGATCCGACTGCGCGAGCAGCTGTCCGACTGCATTGGGCAGGCTGCCGATGCCGAGCTGCAGGGTGATTCCGTCGTTCATATACGGCATCAGGTGCGCGGCAATTTTGCGGTCGGTCTCCGTCGGAGGCGGAAACGAAACCTCGGGGAACGGATCGTGCTCCCCTTCTACAATATAATCCACCTCCGAGATATGAATGCACTCATCATATCCGCCGTACAGCTTGGGCAGGTTGGGATTGGTTTCCAGAATCACGATATCCGCCTTGCGCAGAATCTGTGCGCACACACCGGTGGATGTGGAGAAATTGAAATATCCGTGCTTGTCCATCGGCGTCACGCTCATCATCGCCACATTGACATCCAGAAAATGCTTATAATAGGCCGAATAGTTGTGGAACACCATCGGAATAAAATAACACAGACCGCGGTCACACAGCTTGCGCTCATAATTCGAGCAATGCCACGAATTATAGGTGAAATGCTCCTGCGAGGGATCGCACTCCGCAACCTCAATCGGTCCGAAAATCAGATTTCCGCGGATTTTTACATCGAACAGCTCGTCCCGTCGCTTTGCCAGCGCGCGGTCGAGCAAAACCGGCTTGCCCAGTGAGGTCGTATAATCCACCCAGTCGCCGCTTTTGACCACGCGCACCGCTTCCTCCGGCGTGCGCAGCTTGCTTCTGTATTCAGCCAGAAAACTCATTCCAGTCACCTCGAATCGGAACATCCGCACAGCAGGCAATCTCCGGCAGGGCGAATATTCTTTGTGGTATCATCCTGCTTTTAGTTTATCATAGCTGTGAAAAAATGCAAGAGCAACGGCACGCACAGAGCAGATGCGCAAATTCCGCATCATTTCAAAAAAACTGTTGACACGTCTGCCCGCCTATGGTAAATTTATATCGTTGAGGATACCATTGTGCATCCGAATCTGGGGGTATAGCTCAGCTGGGAGAGCGCTTGAATGGCATTCAAGAGGCCAGCGGTTCGATCCCGCTTATCTCCACCAGAAAAAAGCCGCTGTTTCATCGAGAAATGGCGGTTTTTTCGTACTTTTTTAGGCTATTGATTTTCCACTACGACCAAACCACCACTTCAATAAAAATCGGGCGCTGATCTATCCGGCCGGCGCCCTTTTTTCATTTTCCTTTTCAGATCAATCGGACCGCGGTATGTTTTTGAAATTTGACGAAGAATCATCCGGTTGACAGAAACATTTTCTGGTATAATTCCCGAAAAAACTTTGACTATCTGCCCCAAACGGGTATAATGGTATTATTATAAATATGATCGCAGAATTTGTAAAAAGGAACGAAGAAACGGTCGGACCGTTGGTGCTCGTCGAAAGGCTGGCAGAGGAAGGGCATCACATCGTTAATGTAATTGGAGAGCGTTATCATGCTGCACGACGGATTATATGAGCAGATTATCAATAAACGTTTAGACAGCGAGCTTGCCGCAGATGACAAGCTCAGTCAAACTGCGCCCATTGATTCCGCCGAGGCGTCCAAAGTGCTGGCAAAGTACGTGGCTGAGGTAGTGGAGCGCGGGCTGGACAACCTTCGGGATAATGGCGGTGATCTGAACGCCCAGGTCGCTCTTGCCAATCAGATTATCACCACCATCAAGGCGGAAACGAGAGAAGCTGACTTCGATTCGCTCTCGGTTGCAGAGCGGGCGGAACAGCTTCTTGCTCTTTTTGACCGAAAAAACAGCATTTGGGCAGTCAATGACAGGGCTCAGGTCGTCCGGCCGGAGACCTCCATCGCGCAGTCCAGCCTGTTCACCGGCGCTGTCCACGAACCGCAGATGTACACGGAGCTCAAAAAAGAGATCCTGTCCTGCAATCGGATCGACATATTGGTGTCCTTCATCAAGTGGAGCGGTCTGCGTCTCATCATGGATGAACTGACTGCCTTCACGCAAAACGGCGGTGAGCTGCGGATCATTACCACATCCTACATGGGTGCCACCGACGTGAAGGCTATCGAAGAATTGCGCAAGCTCCCCAACACACAGATCAAGGTCAGCTACAACACCAAGATCACCCGGCTCCATGCGAAGGCGTATATTTTCTGCCGTGACACCGGCTTTACCACGGCCTATGTCGGATCCTCCAACCTCTCGAACGCGGCGCTGACCAGTGGGCTGGAGTGGAATACCAAGATCACGAGGAAAGATCTGCCGGAGACCATCGACAAGGTGGCCGCCACCTTTGAGTTTTACTGGAATGATAAGGAATTTGAGTACTACGATGAGGGGCAGAGGGAACGTCTGGCCCGCGCACTGCAGGCGGAAAAGTATTTCGACAGCAACAACGCCGAAATCTATACCATGGATATCCAGCCCTACTCTTATCAGCAAGAGATTCTGGATAAGTTGGAGGCCGAGCGTACGGTCCGCGGCTATACGCGCAATCTGCTTGTTGCCGCGACGGGCACCGGCAAAACGGTCATCTCCGCGTTGGACTATAAGCGTTTTCGTAAGAAGAATGCGGGGAAACCCTGCCGATTGCTGTTCGTTGCCCACCGGGAGGAGATTCTGAAGCAGAGTATATACACCTTCCGGGCCGTGCTGAAGGACGCCAATTTCGGGGAAATGTTCGTGGGCAGCTATCGACCGGACAGCCTCGACAATCTCTTTATCTCCATTCAGACCTTCAATTCCCAGGACTTCACGGCAAAGACCTCACCGGATTTCTATGATTCCATCATCGTGGACGAGTTCCACCACGCGGCAGCGCCCACGTATCAAAAGCTGTTGGAATACTATCAGCCGAAGATTCTGCTGGGCTTGACCGCCACGCCGGAGCGCATGGATGGCAAGAGCGTTCTCGGCTATTTTAATAACCGCATTGCGGCCGAGATTCGGCTGCCGGAGGCCATAGACCGCAAGCTGCTTTGCCCCTTCCAATACTTCGGTGTGACCGATACCGTAGACCTCGACAAGCTGAAATGGTCGGCGGGCGGTTATGATAAAGCGGAGCTGTCGAAAATCTATACGCTCAGCGGCATGATCGCCAATCGCCGTGCGGATCTGGTCGTGTCCTCCCTTCTGAAATATGTGACGGACATCGATGAAGTCAAGGGCCTTGGCTTCTGCGTCACGGTGGAGCACGCGGAATTTATGTGCCGGTATTTCAATGAGCACGGCATTGCGTCCATGTTCCTGACCGGTAAATCCCCCGACGAGGAACGGCGCAACGCCAAGGACCGTCTCGTGTCCGGCAAAGTGCGGTTCATCTTTGTCGTGGATATCTACAACGAGGGCGTGGACATTCCCGAGGTCAATACCGTGCTGTTCCTGCGCCCCACGGAATCCCTGACCATCTTCCTTCAGCAGCTGGGCCGCGGCCTGCGTTTGGCGGAGGATAAAGAATGCCTGACCGTTCTCGACTTTATCGGCCAGGCCAACAGAAAGTATAACTTTGAGGACAAGTTCGCTGCGCTGCTCTCCAATACTGCCCGCAGCGTGACCCGCGAGATCAAGGACGGCTTCATCTCCGTGCCAAAGGGCTGCTACATACAGCTGGAGAAGAAGGCCGCAAAATACATATTGGACAATATACGGGCGTCCTATGGCACCAGCGCCGGGCTGGTGACCCGTATCGCCTCTTTTGAGGAAGATACCGGCATGAAGCTGACGCTCGCCAACTTCCTGGAGTATTACCATCTGGACCCCAGGAGTATCTACAAATTTGCCGCATTTTCCCGCCTGTGTGCTCGCGCGGATGTGATCGACGACTTTACCGAACCGCTGGAGAAAACACTGACCAAAGCCATGGCAAGGCTGGCTGTGGCGGATTCCCGCCGCTGGATTTCCTTCCTGCTGAACCTGCTGCCGCGGCTGGATGATGTGGATTTTGATAAGCTTTCCGACATCGAAAAGCGAATGCTCCAGATGTTCTATATCACCGTGTGGGGAAAGGCCGCGGAGGATTGGCGGAGCGATGAGGTATGGGATAACCTCTATGCGCTGTCCGACAGTCCGGTACTCTTGGACGAGCTTATCGAGCTCCTGAAATACCGGTGTGACCGGATTGACTTCATTGACGCCCCGGTGGATGTGGGCTTTGCTTGCCCGCTGGATCTGCATTGTACCTACACCCGCGACCAGCTGCTGGCGGCGTTAGACTTCCTGAAGCCTGCGACAGTGCGTGAGGGCGTGAAGTGGCTGCCCGATCAGAAGCTGGATGTGTTCTTCGTGACTCTGAACAAGTCCGACAAGGACTATTCGCCCACGACCATGTACAACGATTACTCCATCAATGAGTGGCTGTTCCATTGGCAGAGCCAGAGCACCACGGCGGAGCGGTCCTCCGCCGGCCAGCGGTACATTCATCACAGGGAGAAAGGCAGCCGCGTGCTGTTGTTCGTCCGCGAGTTCAAGGCCGACCGGATCACGGGCGGCGCCGAGGCTTACACTTATCTCGGAACGGCAAACTACGTAAAGCACGAGGGCGAAAAGCCTATGAATATCACATGGCGGCTGGATCATCCCATTCCGGCGAAGTATTTGAAGAAGACAAATAAGCTGGTTGTGGGTTGAAATCTTAGATGTGGAGATCTCCGGCATTCAAACAGCAGATAGCCGATCTCAATTGCGGCAGTCTTATCAGTTGATGCCAAAAAGCACATGATGCTACCTGTCCTGCTTGACATACGGCAAGTTGAACGGGTATCATGCCGGCAAAAGGAATGCACAGTACACCAAAAAACGCAAAAATGCCGCTCTTTCCAGCACAAAGCGCTGAGAAGAACGGCATTGATTTCATCATTTGATTTTCGGTATCACAGTTACGGATTGACAAGAACGCCGATGCCCAGCAGACCCGGACCGGTGTGCACCGCCATGGACGCTGTAATCTGACTCTCCGCGACAATCTTTCCCTTCCGAATGGCATCCTGCAGAATCGGTCTGACCTGTTTCGCCGTCTCCGCCGCGCCGCCATTCATCAGCGCAAGCCATGCGGAATTTTCCCCGCATTTTTTTGCCGCATGCCCGATCAGCTTCTGAACACCCGCCTTTGCGCCGCGAATCTTTTCGACCGTATAATATGTGCCTTCCGCACTGCACGAAATAATCGGCTTGATCTTCAGCAGGCCGCCGACAACCGATGTCACCGCGCCGATGCGTCCGCCCTTGCGCAGATATTCCAGTGTGTCCATATAAAAGAACACCTTGGAATCCGCAACCTTCTGCGGCAGCTTCTGACACACCTCGCCAAAGGACAGGCCCTGTTCCAGCTGAACGGCTGCCCACATCGCAAGCAGACCTGCGCCGATGGAAATATTTTTCGTATCCAGAACAAAGGAATTCAGCTCCGGGTGCTCATCCAGCACCATTTTTGCCGTCTGGCAGGTGCTGCTCAGTCCGCTGGAGATGAACACGCCGATGACATTTTCATAGCCCTCCGCCTTGATCTCCTCGACAAGATCATAGAAATCCTGCATGACCGGTGTGGAAGTGTGCGGGATTTCCTGCGGGAACCGGCGGTATACTTCGTAGGCCAGCTCGACGCTGTCCAGATGGCTCTCCTCCTCGTAGGAAATACGGAGAGGGGCAACCTTGATATGGTATTGTTCGACAAAAGACTGCGGGATATCACATCCCGAGTCGACTACAATCACGGTATTTCTCTGTTTCATTGTCTGCCCTCATACATAAAATAGTTTTGATAACTACATTGAATAGTATTACATAACGCAGAATAATTGTCAAGTGGTATTCCCTATTCCGCCGGTTTTTTCTGCTTGCCTGCACAGGCATTCCATAGTAAAATAGAAGTCAGGCACAGGAGGAATACATCTATGAACGACATCGGAAGCACATTGACGGCGGAGGAACTGGAATTCTGTCTGTCCGTTCTTCAATTTTACGCAGAGGATATCGAGCGCACGCTGCAGGAGGAGGAGCTGTCCGGCGAGGAACGGGAGCATCTGACTGCATTCAGCGAAAATCTCGACCGCATTCAGGATCAGTTCCTGCTGGCGGACAATCAGTTCAAATCGGCAGATTTGCTGGTGGTATGTCATCTGACAGAAGATCACCGCGATCTGCTGAACGAGGCGCTTGACGAGGCGGATCTTTTCGGAGAAGACCGGCAGACCGCACAGCAGCTGCTGCGCACCGCAAACAGCATATTGCGAAAGCTGAAAAAATATTTCCGCAGCTTTGGCATCGAAGCGTAAAAAAACAGGCTTTGCCGCATGGGCAGAGCCTGTTGCTGTTTTTATACCGATTGTTCGAATTTTCCCCAGCGTCCCGAGCCGAACAGGGCTGCCAGCAGAGCGAGCAGGGAAAATCCCACCCAGACCCAGATTGCCGACGTCCAGCCGCAGCTGTCCGCCACCGTGCCGATGCCGTAGCTGGACAGGGCTGACCCGACATAGGCGGAGCAGTTGAGAATGCCGGTCACAGAGGACGCGCGGCCGATTGCGCCGAAGTGAATCGGCATCAGGTTAATCAGCATGATATTCGCGCCGACCATACAGGTGCTTGCCACCGTCAGCAGCAGCAGAGAGGCCGCTGCACTGCGTTCACAGACAAAGCCGAGCAGCACCAGCGAAACAATTGTGACAGCGAAGAATCCGGCCGAGCCGCGCAGCTCATTGTGAATGTGATTCTTTGCAATCGCTTTGGTGAGAAATACGCCGGAAATGTTGACCAGCGGAAGAATGATATCCAGGGCAACCGAGGCGGACGTTCCGAAGTGGAAATTATCTGTCATCAGGGTCGGCAGCCAGGTCTGAATGCCATCGCGCAGCATGCCGTGTGTCATCGAGCTGACGGCAGCGAGCAGCACGCCCGAAACCACCAGAATATGCAGCAGACCTTCCTTTTTCTTGTGCTGATGGTGGTGCAGTTCAATGACTTCCGTTTCCCCGTTTTCCGCAATGACGCGTTCAAACCAGCTCATGCGCGCATACCACACCGCACTTGCCGCCAGCATAACCGCCGCGGAAATCAGGAACACACTGCGCCAGCCGAGCGCGGAGAGCACAAAGGACGCGAGCAGATAGGTCAAAACCGTAGCGAGCGGATAGGTCGCAGCCGCATTGCTGCACGCGCGCCTGCGCTGATCGGGCGGCAGGACTTCCGCGAAAACGCGCGCCACCGGCGACCAGATAAACGACTGAAAAACACCGTTGACCGCCCAGAGCACCAGCATGACGAAATAGCTGCCCGTCAGTCCCATGCCGAGATTCAGAATGCCCGAGCCGAGCACGCCTGCAAACACCAGCTTTTTCGGGCTGATCCGGTCGCCGATCAGACCGCTGAAAATCTGCGACACGCCATAGGCGACAAACAGCGCCGTGCCGATCAGGCCGGCCTGTGCCTTGTCCATGCTGCCCGAGCCGATCAGCTCCACCATGACGGCAGTGTAGCTGAGCCGGCCAAACAGACCGATGATGTATGTGGCTGCACACAGCAGAAAAAGACGCTGTGACAGCGCGTGCGGACACACACGGCGCCGGATTACCTGTGTCATACTCTCTTTCCTCAATTCCTCTGGTTATTCTCTAAAACCTTACCCAGTATAGCCCTTTGGCACAGGTGCGTCAATTTGCATTGATGCTATGTTTGCGGCATTTCTTCCGTTTTTTTCTGTGTAAAACAACAACAGGGCGGACAGGCAGCCTGTGCCGGAACCCGGCGGCGTGCGGACCCACAAAAATCCGCCCGCTCCCCTCTCAGGGAACGGGCGGCCTGCCTGCAAAAAGCTCTGTGCGGTCACGGTCAATAGACCAGATTGTCCGGATCCAGTCCCGACCAGCCGCAGTCGGTCAGCGCACTGATGCGCGCCATATCCTCCGGCTCCAGTTCAAAATCAAACAGCCGGCTGTTTTCCGCAATGCGGGACGGTGTGACCGACTTGGGCAGCGGAATGATGCCGCGCTGCACATGCCAGCGCAAAACCACCTGTGCCACCGTGCGATCGTATTTTTTCGCCAGCTCCTGTACCTCGGGCACGGAGAAAATGCGTCCGGTCGCCATCGGGCTCCAGCCCTCGACCACCATATTGTGCGCGCGGCAGTACGCAATCATGTCATCCTGCGGCATGCCCGGATGAATTTCAATCTGATCGACCATCGGTGCGATGTCGCAGTGCCCGAACAGATTTTCCAGATGCCGCGGGCGGAAATTGCTCACGCCGATTGCACGAATGCGCCCGTCCTGATACAGCTTCTCAAACGCCCGCCACGTTTCGCGGTTGCGTTCCTCCCAGTTGTCAAAATATTTGCGGTCATGCGGCCAGTGAATCAGGTACAGATCGAGATAGTCGGTCTGCAGCTTTTCCAGCGAGCGGTCAAACGCATCCAGTGTGCTCTGATAGCCCTGATGCGGATTCCACAGCTTGCTTGTCAGGAAAATTTCCCCGCGCGGAATGCCCGATTCCGCAATCGCGCGGCCGACACCTGCCTCATTGCCGTACGCTGTCGCCGTGTCGATGTGGCGGTATCCGACGCGCAGCGCCTCCGCGACCGAGGCCGCCGCCTCGTCATTGGGCGTCTTCCATGTGCCGAAGCCGACACAGGGAATGGATGTGCCGTTGGAAAGCGGCACGCGAGTCTGTACATTCATAACAGTTCCCTCCTGTTGTCAACAATCTATCCAAACCGGCTCAGGCGAGATAGCGCCCGACCTTCGGAATCTTTCGAATCAGGTATGTGAGCACGCCGGAAACCGCGAGCAGCCCGACGGACACGAGCAGGATAAACACGCCGGACGGCAGACGAATGCCCGCGCGATTGAACGCCGCACAAACCAGTGCGAGCAAAAGCGGGTGAATCAGATAAATGCCGAAGCTGAGCTGTGAGAGCGCCGCAATCGGGCGCAGTACCCTGCGCGACAGTCTGCGTCCGGAGAGTGTATTTTTGACGACGAGAAACAGCGCCATCGCAATCAGGACGGCATCGGGCGACAGAATCATCAGCGCCGGGTCGGTTGTAAACACCGTTGTTCCCACCCAAATGCCGCGCAGGGTGAGAATCAGGCAAATCCCGCCGAGCAGATAGATGCGGCGCACGCCGCGCGCTGTCAGCAGCGCCGTGCGCAGATACCAGCCGACGAGGAACACGCCGGCAAAGCCGAAGCCCATCATCGCATAGTCGGTCATCCGCGCCGCACCCATCAGCACCTGTGCAAACGGATAGCAGCAGCCGAGCAGAAGGCCGAACAAAACCGCATACATCAGCTCGCGCTGCTGTGCCGCCCGCGTGAACACGCGCAGCAGCGGCGATACGGCATACAGCACAATCATGACAAACAGAAAATTGAGGTAAAAGCCGGTGCCGGAAAGGATGCCGCTGAGGGTACCGGCCGTCGCCCGGTTGACGATGACCGCCATCAGCGCCCAGACCGCATAGCCTGTCAGCAGGCGCAGGAGATAGCGCTGCACCATATCCCGTCCGCTGATATACCAGCTGCTGTCGAGGAAAAACATGCCGCTTAGCATGACAAACATCGGCACCGCCCATGTCAGCAGTCCGCTCACGGCGGTATTGCCCGCCGCCATCGACACACTGAGGAACACAACCGCGATGCAGCTGAGTGCGCGCAGCACATCCGGGTAAACCATTCTTCGTTTCATTCTTTTCTCAACTCTTTTCTGTCGGAAAACGGGTCAGATCTCCGATTTCCGCACAAAATATTTCCTGTACCTATCATACCACATTGCGAAAACGATGGGAACACACCTGCCTGTATTTTTTGCGGGAAAAGCGGAAAATCCGCGCGAATATGGTCAGAATGCCGGATGCGGAGCCATCGCCGGCCGGGTGCATTTCATTGACTTCCGCGGCGGAAATGGCTATACTGAACATAACAAGCAAGCGCGCAGACAGGAGGAATGCCTGCATGAAATCCATCACAAAAATTGTTATCACCGGCGGTCCGTGCGGCGGAAAATCCACCGCAATGACGTGGATTGAAAGCCATCTGTCCCGCCGCGGCTACAAGGTGCTGTTTATTCCGGAAACCGCTTCCGAGCTGATTCTCGGCGGCGTCGCGCCGTGGACGGTCAGCACCAATTATGATTTTCAAAAGGCGCTTGTGTCGCTTCAGATTCAAAAGGAGCTCGTCTTTGAAATGGCGGCGCGCAACATGGCGGACGAAAAAATCGTGATCGTCGTCGACCGCGGCATACTGGACAACAAGGCGTATATGACGGATGAGGAATTCGACTCGCTGTGCCGCGAGCTGGGCGGCAGTGAGGTCTCCTTCCGCGACAATTATGACGCCGTCTTTCATCTGGTCACGGCGGCGCAGGGCGCGGCCAAATATTACACGCTGTCCAACAACCAGGCGCGCACGGAGACCCCGGAGCAGGCGATTGAAATGGACCAGAAGCTGATTTCCTGCTGGACCGGCCACCCCTATCTGCGCATCATCGACAATTCCACCGATTTCAGCGTCAAAATGAAACGGCTGGTCAATGAGATCACACAGTTTCTCGGCGAGCCGGAGCCGTATGAGCTCGACAGCAAGTTCCTCATCGAAATGCCCGACCTCGAGCGGCTCC
>OCTW011476055.1_pt1 | contig 14859 bp, 15 predicted proteins | sample 1539671 | NCBI WGS metagenome assembly OCTW01 (sample SAMN02144230, study PRJEB22623) | gut metagenome | biome: sheep rumen | host: Ovis aries | place: New Zealand
CTTTGATTCAATCATTTGGAAAGATGTAGTAAAACGTCATAAAATCCGCAAGACAGAGGATATCAATAACATGGCGTTATATCTGCTGACAAATTTCTGCAATCAATTAAGCGCAAACGATATAGCCGATGCTCTGAATATTAAAAGTGTGAATACTACACAGAAGTTCATGGGCTATCTTCATGAGCCTTTCCTCTTTTATTATTTGCCGCGCTATAACAACAAACTCAAACTGATGACCAAAGCTCCGCGTAAGATATATGTAGTTGACAATGGTTTTGTAGCCGCAAAGGCATTCTCCACAAGCGATAACTTAGGACGGTTATTGGAAAACCAAGTCTTTGTTAACCTTTTGCGCAAAGGTTATGACTCGGAAAAAACGATGTTCTACTACCGCACACGTAACGACAAAGAGATTGATTTCGTCCTGCGTGAGAATAACCATGTGAAGCAATTGGTTCAAGTCAGTTACGAGATGATGTCGGAGAAGACCATACGCCGCGAATGTAGCGCGCTAAAAGAAGCGGCTCAGGAGTTGCATTGCAACGATTTGTATGTGCTGACATACAATGAAACACGAACTCTGGACTGGGAAGGTTGTACAATCCATGTGTTACCCGCAACGGAATGGTTTAAATAATAAAATCCTCATCCAAAGGTTACTTTTTGCAGCTGTTCCTTTGAAGATCGGTTTATATTATTTTCTCAATTTAATTTAAAATTGTACTCAAATTTGCGTATGTCAGAAAAAAGTTGTACCTTTGCAAGTGGAATAAGTGTACACCTATGTCATATCTTGAAAAATCTAATATTAATTCCATGACAGACCGCGAAATAGTAGCGGCATTATTAGCACGTGATCGAGCATTAACAGAGGCATATTTCTATCGTAAATGCTATCCTCTTTTCAAGGCATGTTTTGATAAGTACTACACGGATTGCGAAAACTGCATAGAATTTATCAATGAGATTTATTTATATCTCATGTTACCGAATCCGGCAACTCAGCGTTCGTACATGCAGAATTTCTCCTTTCGCTGTTCACTCACGAATTGGCTTAAGATTGTCGCGCATTCCTATTGCCATCAACTTTTCAAGAAAAAAGGTGAATTTTTTGAAGATTCTTTGGATGATGGTGATAGATTTACCCAGATTGCTGACTCTCTACCTGAAAATGGAATTTTTGACCGCAGTGATTTGGAGTTAGTGTTGCAGATGATGCCGAACGTTAGATACTGCGAATTAATCCGTATCAAGTATCTCGAAGGGTGCTCGAACGAAGAAACAGCAGAACGACTCGGAATGACGATGGATAATTTCTACAACAAGCATTTGTTAGCGAAAAAACAATTTATTACTGCGTTAAAGAAGGAGGGTTTAGTATGAGCAAAATGAACATCACACCGGAAGTAGCAGAATTGATGGGGGCTTACATGGAAGGCAAGACTCTCTCTGACCAAGAGCAAGAGATTGTTAATTCCGTTATGAGCCAACCGGGATTCGATAGTATTTTGTCCGATGTAGCCTCTTTGCCCATCGCAGATAACGACACATTTCCCGTGGGAGACGAACTCCTTGCCGGTGAAATGGCGATGGATTTTATGGACAACCATTATTTTAACGCTGATATGCATACAGATTCTATCATTGGCGATGTGACTCCTTTCCCAGACATGTCAAGTCACGATGTCATCCAACACCAAAGCGATACTTGCGCCATCAAGTCGCAGCAGATTATCTTGCATTCTTTCGGAATGGACATTCCTGAGGAGATACTTACTGCAGAGGCTACCGGCAAAGGATATTATGTGCCGGGACAAGGAAGCACCCCTTCCCTTGTAGGAATGCTGTTAGAAGATCATGGTGTCGGCACACATACCAAATATCACGCCACGGTCTATGACTTAGCAGCCGAATTGGCACAAGGGCACAAAGTAATCGTAGGCGTAGATGCCGATGAATTATGGAGACCTTCATTTTTCAATGATCTCTTCGGCGAGCAAGCCAATCACGCTCTCATAGTAACCGGTATTGATACAACTAACCCCAACGACATCCGCGTCCTTATCACTGATCCTGGAACAGGAGACGTGGCTCGTTCATATCCGATGGCGCAATTCCTTGATGCATGGCATGATTCTTCATGCATGATGGTCGCAACCGACATGGCACCGCAAGTTTCGTACGCCGGCGTGATGGTTAATCCGGAGATGATTAACTTTGACTATGCTTCTGGTCATATTCCTTACATTGCCAACATCCCTTACGATATATTCACGGATAATATGCTACCGCGTTTTGATGACTATTTTGATCATCAACTGACCGATTTGCATTCGCCGTTGAATTACCAGCATCTCTTTGATCACATGGATGATGCATACGACAATTTTGACCATCATTTTGCATCCAATGACATGGATAGTGATAACTTGGATTTAGATGGAATGAATGATTTATTTAGCCCTTTATTCTTTTAAGATATGAAGTATTCGGAAATTGAACAACAGACCTATTCGGTAAGGCGCCTTTTACAAGACATCTATGCGAAAATCTCTCAACACGGCACAAACGCATTGCTTCCTTCTCCTGATGCTTCCGTACGTGCAGCTGGAAGTTTGATTCATCAGGAGCAGTATGATGTTGTAGTATGCGGTGAGGTTAAGAAAGGTAAATCGTCCTTTATCAACGCGCTCATGGGCGAGGAGATTCTGCCAACCAACACGCAAGTAGCCACATCGCAAGTATGCCGAATCATCAATAGTAACAAAGAGGAATATAATCTCGTCTTCACAGATGGAACACGCCAACAGATTTCGCGGAAGGAGTTGTCGCGTTATGGATCGCAGGTAGATGCAGATATGTACGGAGAACCTATCTTCCGCAATCACCAGTTGGACTATATTGAGGTTAAACATCCACTACCCAATCTGCCAAAATCAATAGCATTGGTGGATACTCCGGGTATTGGAGCAGTATATGCAGCCCACGAGCAGATAACGCGTAACTATCTCAAGAAAGCCGCTGCTGTTATTTTCATTATTGATCCGAAGAATCCTATCGTCAAAGCAGAACAAGAGTTTATCGCCAACGCCCTAAAAGTCACCAAGCAGATAATGTTTGTGATGACCAAGATGGACAACTACGATGAAGGTGTTATCCAGACTATGATTAGCCGCGATATGGAGATCCTTGCTCCTTTGGCTTCGCAGACGGCTACACGCAAGATAGATATTTTGCCCATCTCCAGTACGCTTTTGTTTGATGCTACGAAAGAGAAAGATGAACTGCTCTTGGAGATGAGTCGCTTCGAGGATATCAAGGAGGCATTACTCAAGATGATTTACAACACCATTGGCTTTGAAATCAACGCACAGGTATACAATGCCTTGAATAACTATAATAGTCGTGCTATGCAAGCCCTTGCGGAGTTACATACAGCTGTAACTTCTCAGCCTTCTGTCGCTCAGGAGATGGCAGACAAGAAATTTGCTAAACAACAGGAGTTTATGCGTGATTGGGGGACAAACGGAATCAAGATTCGTGAGATCAATGATGCCATCAAGCAACCTATTAGAGGCTTAGAGAACGAAGCGCGTAGTCTCTTTAGCCAAACGCATCATATATACAAGAACATGGCTGCTGAAATTGACAATCTTTCTTCGCTTGATGCAGCAAAAAGCCTATCATCTAATATGGGAGCACGGCTTTCTGATTCTTATGGTAAGGCTTGGAAAGATATGGTGGAGAATTGTGCCGAACAAATAGAATCTGTACTAGCAGTATACAACGCTCATCTGTATGGTATTGCAGAAACCGGTTCTTATGTCGCCGTTGAAAGTTTCCAAATGAAGACCAAGACTCTTGCAGAGCGAATCTCTTCCGGCAGAAATAGTTATTTTTCCGGAGCCTTTATTACGACTGCTCTTGCATTGCCACTAACTTTCTTTATAGCCGCGCCGTTAGCCTTAGGTATAGCAGCTTTGTTTGGAATAGGAGCTGGAGTTGTTACTCATCGTGACTCGGAACTTAAACAATACAAGATACAACTAAAAGAGCATCTTAATAAAACGTTCTCGCAGATTCACGATGAGTTCCTCGTAAAACCACAGTCAGATGGCTTAACTCGTTTGCAAGAAGCTGAAGAAGATTTGCAAAACAATGCGCAAAAAGCGATGGGGCAAATCTATGAGCAGCATAAAGAAAACAATGAGCGTCAATTGCACTTAATTGAAGAACAAATCCAAGCAGATGCCGAGAAACGCAAACGGAAACAGACAGAGATAACGCAGCTGCAACAGCAATGGAAACCCATTGTAACCGGCTTGCAGCAAGCAAAAGCCATCTTATCGCAATTAGAACAAAATAAAGCATTATGAGTGTTACCATCGGAATAGATTTCGGAACAAGTTTTTGTTCTGCTTCGTGGATCAATCCCAATACCGGGAAACCCGAGGCAATACGGTTCAAGGATACCGGAAGCGAGAAATTGCCTTCCGTTATTGCTTTCTCTAATTCAGGGAAAGCTTTTGTCGGCAGTGGACCATATACGCAATTGGAGAATTTATCCATTGATGCTTCTTTATCCGAAGAAGAACGAGAAATGCAGTTGTGCAATTTCTTCACAAGCATCAAAACACATATCCACCAGGGACAAATATGGAGACGTCCTGAGAAATCGTACTCAGATGCAGACTTGATTGCTATAATTCTCAAGAAGATCAAAGATGAAGTAGAAATCTCTGTGCCTTTAGAGGGTAAGATAGACCAAGTAGTTCTGACACATCCTGTTGAGTTCGAGGAATGGAAGAAAGAGATATTAAAACATGCAGCCGCTTTGGCTGGGTTTAAGAAAGTAAAACTATTAGAAGAACCCAATGCCGCAGCCATCTATGCGTTAAAAGCAAAACTCATTCCTGCTACTTGCAAAGGTCTTCTGGTATATGACTTTGGCGCAGGTACGTTTGATGTGACTTATCTTCAAATTGATTCTGATGGTCAACCGCACATGCCGGTACTACCTCAAGGAGATGCACATTGTGGCGGAGACGATATAGATAAAGCACTTTATGACGATTGGAACAAATACACTAAAGCAACCAAAAATCGTGAGGTATCAGCAAATCCTAATGAACTGGATATCGCATTTATGTATCGTTGCCGTCGTCTAAAAGAGCAATTGAGTAAAGGCTTTATAAGCGATGAGATCAGCGAGTACATTCCGGGTATTGGTCGTATTCGTCGCCCATTCAATGAAAAAGACTTCAATCGCATCGTAGAGCCGATTGTGGAGAGAACTATCGCCAAAGTGAAAGTTGTTCTCGATGAAATTAAGCAAAACAATCTTCCCATCACTCACGCTGTACTTATTGGTGGTAGTTCCAATTTACCATTAGTTAAAACCAAGATGCAGAGCATCCTTGGTAATAGTGTCAAACTAATCACCACCGGCAATTATGACATCGCCGTTGCTGTCGGTGCCATGTATTCGGTAGATATTGTTATTAAACCGAAGAAAGAAGAGCCCAAAGAGTGCTATTGTATCTATTGTGGACACAAGATACTGACCTCTCACAAAGTATGTATGTATTGTGGCAAACCTAATTATTCCTATAAGCCATGAACCCCATAGAAGAGCGAACGCTGGACATATTAAACCGCAGTACGGATATCATCCGCGACTTGCCAAACTCCACCCTATGGCTGGATCAAATCAATACGCTTAAATCCAAAGTGCACACCAAATGCACCTTAGCGGTTGGTGGTCGTGTCAAAGCGGGTAAGAGTACATTCATCAACACACTACTTGGCGAGAAATTGGCATTAGTTGGTACTTCTGAGACGACAGCCACTATCAACTACTTCGTTTATGGCAAACCGGCTGATCCTAAAAAACCAGTAAAAGTCGTTTATAAAGATGGTCGGGAAGTGTACGAAAGCCAAGCGTTTATGGATACCTTTCAAGGAAATGATGCACGTACTATGGCACTCAGCAAAGGTATCCTCTATTTTGAGCGAGCATTAGAGAACCCCATCCTTAAAGAAATAGACCTTGTTGATACTCCGGGTACAGGAGCCGTAGTAGATGAACATCAAGGAGCCGCAGAGAGTGCGTTTGGTATCAAAGACCTGCAAGAACTTCGCAAGGAACATAGCGAACAAACGCAAGACTTAGTCAAAAAAGCTGATGCAGTAATCTACCTGGTTGGCGCAGTGGCGAATCAAGACAACAAACAATTCCTTGATAATTTCCAACAAGCTTGCGATGGGGCTTCTGCGTTAAATGCAATCGGCATCATTTCCCGTATTGACGAGGAAGAAGCAACCTTGTACAACAGTCAAAGCCAAGCGGAGTATGTAGCCGATAGTCTGAAAGAGCAATTAAGTGGTGTCATGCCGGTATCTGCGGCATTATATGAGGCAGTACAAAAACATTCTGCACATTTCGGTCAATGGCGTTCACAACTTCAAACGATTCCGCAAGATATATTTGATGCCTATCTGTCTAAGATGCAAGATGCATGGGATGGTAAGTATGATTCTGCTCTTGTTAAGAAATGCCCAAATTTATTGGATATCTCTATTCGTCGTCAAATGAAAGGAGATATTCCTTGGAGTGTATTTCGGGCAATTATCAAAACCTTGTATAAAGCTGAGTCAGCAGATAAGGCAACGCAAGAACTCCTTCAACTATCCAATTTTGACAAAGTGAGAGATATTCTTAAGAATCAGTTCTTCGCACGTGCTAAAGCCATCAAATGTACCGTGCTGCTTTCACAACTGAATAAGATTCTGTTGCTCATCCGCAATGACGCACTCTATACTCTTCAACGCTCTGCAAAGAAGTCAGAGGAATGGATTAAACTCATAGATAAAAATATTCGTCCGAATGACGCTTCGTCAGCTGCCGAACTGACAGCATTTATCCGAAGTAACATCAAGTCCTCAGCAGAGATTGAGCGGATCGAAAAAGCGATTATGACTCAATTGGTCCTTCCGTTGGAACAATTGATGATTGAGATTGAACAAACGAACACGGATTATAAGATGCTGCAAGTAGTCCTCCGAATGAAAGATGCATTTGGTACGTACTACGAGGAACTATGCAACCTCTTTGGCATGTATGGCTCTAAGCCGCAACTGTCCGATGAACAAAAGATGAATCGTCAGATGTTCTGGCAGAGCAAATCAATGCGCTATGCAGATCCGCAAATGCAAGAAGTGGCATCCTACGCAGCCGGTACGTATGGAAAATTATAACAGACTATGAGCAAAAATAACGAATACAACGGTAAATTATGCACATCTCCGCGCTATCGGAGAATACAAGCATCATCTCCAGATGAGTTTGTTGTCTTGTGCCGCAAATTAGCAGAGTTGGTAAAGATGTATGACCAAATGGCAAAACAAATGCCGGAAGGAGAAATAAGAGACTTAGCGGAAGATTTCTCTGAACAAATCATTACAACGCTCAGCCTCACCAAGGGTTGCTCGCCTATCATCAACGAACCCGTTTTCAACTCTCGTCGTCACACCCCTGTTCCGTTCTCTATGGTTGAGGATGGCACACCTATCCAATCTTTCGTCAGAATGGGGATTGCCATAGGTAGGCAAGTAATCATTCCGGCAAAAGTCATAGTAAATTAAAATAATTCTCAATCATGAAATATTGTACCAAATGTGGGGAAAAGAACCCCGATGAAGCCAAGTTCTGCTCTAAGTGTGGTTATCCGTTCACTATGGAGGATAGCATGATTTCAAAAGAGACAAAGGGAATCGGAGAGTATCCTAAATATGCGACTATCATATTTGGAGTTCTCATTGCTATTTATGTATTTATGGCGATTAGTTTTACAATAGTATGTCCAGAAGCATATAGTGATTACAAGGCAGCTGCCAGGAATTTGAATGCGTCTGTATATAGTTATGAGATGGTATACGATGCAATGCTGACATATACAATCGGAGCCTTTATTTCCGGCATCTTACTTGGCTGCCTATGGTATAACAAGAAAAGAGTGACTTTCTACATATATATTGCGGCAACAATTATTGCAAATATAATCGCAATTATCTTTGCTTTAAATGGTATCTTCCAAACGGTAGCAGCTGGTTCATTATACCCATTAGGCGTATTGATTGTTACGATTATTTGCCTTTTTATAAAAGTCAAAGGTCGTTCCGTCTATGAGTTGTTACAATAACATGTATGTATCAAAAACAGAGGCTATGACATGACAAAACAAGATGAATTTGATAGTATTGAGCAATTGATCAAATCGTCTGATATAGAAAGTGTAATATTAGGTTATAATATGATTGCTACTAATGAGTTTTTTGTCGAAGTAAGACAATTATATGAATCTGAATGCAACAACTTACCTGATGGATTTAATAGATTCCGCTTGGTATGCGATTTTGTAAAACAAAATACTCGTGATAATGCCCAAATGAGAAAAAGTCCGCCACAATTCATCAAATCTATTTACAGACCAGCCTCTCTTTTGGTTTTATCAAAGATGCGGTTGATATATGATCAAACCGCGAAAGATGAAAAAATAGTTTCTACAAGATAATATATATGGCATATATTGATAAATATGGAGTAGAGTTCTCCGATGACCATAGGACCTTAGTGCGTTGCCCAAAAGATTTCAAGGGAACGTATATTATCCCCAATAGCGTACAGCGAATCGGAGAAAAAGCTTTCAACGGATGCAATGGAATAGTCACAATAATCATCCCTGATAGTGTCAATGATATAGGGAATGCTGCATTTTATTATTGTAGCAGTCTTATTTCTATAGCTATTGGTAACAATGTAGTGCGTATCGGTGAACAGGCGTTTGGCTTTTGTTGTGCATTAACTTCTATTGTCATTCCCGATAGTGTGACATGTATAGAGAAATTGGCATTTGATTCTTGCAGCAATATGAAAGTGGCCACTATAGGTAGCGGTGTCACAAATATCGGAATGGGGGCATTCTGGGAATGTGTTAACTTGACATCTATTACGATTAGTAATGGCATGACTTGTGTTGAGGATTGCGTTTTCCATGGTTGTACAAGTCTTACAAATATTGCCATTATGGGAAGAGGTTCCCTTGCTGAAAGATTAAAAGAAATACTCCCTGATTCTGTCAAAATAAAAGTCAGTGAAACAAAGTTAGTATGCCCACATTGCGGATGTGAAGACATCCCTTCTAGTGCTTTCTTCTGTCCAGAATGTGGAACAAAATTAAGATAGAATGCTTTTATGGACGAAATCGAGAGAATAGTATCATTATATCATGGAAATGGCACTTGGCGGGGGTATTCTAATATATTGGACGCTATTGCATACGAAATGGTCCATATGCATTTATCCCAAGCAGATGTAATTGATGCTATTTATAGAGGTTTGCTGAATAGCCAATATTTACAAGGACAAAATGTTAGAAATACATATTGTAGATGCTTGGCAAATGCAGCATGGAGATGTATCGAAAGGAGGTTATAAAATGATTTTACCTGCTAATACATATTTATATCGCTATTGTGTTGGTGTCGAACCACCACAAGAGTGGAGCGCCGACTTTGAGAATCCAGAATATTCAAATCTTCCCAGTGGGAAGAAAAATCAGATAGGTGCATTCTTCTTTTATACAAATGAAGAAACCGCCAGAAATGTAGCCGGTTGCGCACTCGCAAATTATGGACAAAAATATAGTATTAACTATTATACTATAACATCGTGCCAAACAACGAGAGATTTGAATCTTTTAGATTTAAGAGGGAATTTGAAACCATATGTGTTTTTAGAGGAACTATATAACCAAGGCATTGACATTTTAACTGACGATTTCGTGAATTATTTTAAAGGAGGACAATTGTTCTCTATACAAAGAGATAATTTCATGCAACTTGTTAATCAAATTGCCCCATTTTCACAGGAGAACCCTCATTGGCATCAAAATTGTCAATTAGCCGGAGAACTATGGATGTTCTTTTCCTGTGGTAATAATGATCATATATTAGGGCAGTTAGTTACTGATTTCGCAAATGGCAGAGCTTTTAAACAGATTCTCCAAAGTAAAATGTTTGATGGTTATATTTTCAATGAAGAGAAGGATTGTCCAACAATATGTATTTTCGATTCTTCTAATCTGTCCAGCCCAAATCACATTGAAATAAATTAAGATAACATATGAAAACCTGTCCAAAGTGTAATTCTCAAATTGAGGATAATGCAAAGTTTTGTAATCAATGTGGAGCACCTATAATTGAGGCAGTAAATTGTTCTCATTGCGGAGCAAGTATTCCGCAAGATGCTTTATTTTGTCCAGTGTGCGGAAATAAGATAAAGAATAAACCTATCGAAGGAAGGCAAATTCGAGTCGTTGTAGAAAAAAAATCATTACTGTTCGGTCCCGATATTCAGATTGTGAATGAAAATAATGTCATATTAGCAGAGTTAAAACTCAATGGTGACGAAACAACGATAAATATTCCAGAGGGAATAAGTACGCTGACCGCTCGATGTGGTAGGAATGCATCACGACCTATTATAATACCAAGTGATTTCTCTGGATATATACTTATTAAGTTCAATAGATTCTGGGGACGTTGGTATGGTGAATTACATCAATAAATGAAAATATGTCGATGTCACGTTTATAGCAAAAAGAACGAAACTATTGAAAATTTATGAAAATTTGTCCAAAATGTAAAACAGCCGACATACCCGATGAGGCTAAGTTCTGTCCGAATTGCGGAACCATGCTCCAAAAGAAAGAACCGATTAAGAGAATGACCATCTCTGAATGTCGTCTTGTGCCCAATGTCATAAAGAAAGGGGAACAGTGCAGATTGGTATGGAGAGGAGAGAATGTGTCTTCGATTATAGTAGATGACAAGCCATATCAGATATATGAGGAAATTATTCTTCGCCCCAATCAAAGCCACACATACAATATCGCTTTTGTTGACAGAGGAGGTTATGTTAATGGCAAGGTTATTCGTGAACAATTAAATGTAATTGTAAAAAGTCCGTACCTTTTTGATGGCAAAGGACAGCCAAGCGAGATAAAAGGAAAGTTGATCGTTGACATCCGTCAATGTAAACGTATAAAGGGACTTGGATGGGATGGCGAATATGAATTTCAGGGGGAAATGCCAATTGGATATGATGGATTCTATGCAATATTTGATATGTCTTACTCTGTTCAAATTCTTGTAGAGAATGGGGAACTCAACACTATCTTTTTAGTATGGAGAGATTATACGTTTAAACTTTGGAGAGGAGAAAAACGCGAAGCGTATAGGAAAGATATAGGAATAATATTCAGCGACTATGTGACACAATATCGATACAAAGAAGTAATTTTTAGCGCCATATATTGTAATGGAGAGTTATTGCATTCTGTAAAGAATCATAAAGCAGGGGATGAGAATATAGGTTTATTGCTCGACAAACTCAAAGAAACGTACTCCCAAGAGGTTTATAATTTCTTCGGCATTTCTTTTGCGCAGTTGATGGAAAATGTCGAAGATTATGCAGAGTACGAAGAGGAGTATGATAAAGACTAAGTGAAAAAGAAATGGCTAAAAGCCGTCGCCTTTAGCCATTATGCATTTGAATTAAAGACATCTCGCAAACTTAAATGCACAAATGGTGAGCGGTGTCCTTTAAACCAATTAGTGGTTTCTGTTTCTACTATGTAGCATAGCGTCTATGCCCTTAATAAGGTAGTATGCACAGACCTAAGCTAATACGGTAGAAAGAAATTCAATGAAACTCATATCATTACCTTTCTTTTAAGATTGAACATGTTCGGAATCTTTAACGTCCCCCTCCAGGACGATTGCCATGACAACAAAATAGCACAACAAAAATTGTACCATATGAAAACGTGTCCAAAATGTAAAACAACCAAAATTCCAGCCGAGGCTAATTTCTGCCCTACATGTGGACAGCAACTTGTTAACGGAGAGGTTAAACTTATTCGTTATGAGGAGAGAGAGAAATTTATATACCTAACTAATTACACGGATGTTTTATTTGATGTTACGTTGACTCGCGTAAGCAGGGAGTGGCTATACCCTCGGAAAACAATACAATTACCAAATATTTTATATAAAAATATTACTGCCAAAGCATCTTCATGCAATAGTATAAAAACAAGTTTGAAGATTGAAGAGCACACCCCATCTCATTTAAAACTTGTATTTGCTAATGATAAATTCGTGATGGTGGAGGATGACTAACAATAAAAATGCTTTATAACTGATAGATTCAGATACTCTCTAACTCTCTAATAGTAAAAGCGCTATTGGAGAGTTTTTTTATTGCCATTAAGCCAACAATATATCATATCATTAAAAGTTGCGCACGACACGAATCAGTGTAACAAATTATGTATGCTTTAATTACTGGACTGATCGCTTTTACTTTGTGGTACATCATTTGGGGAAGAAAGGGGGAATAGTATGTTACTCGCAATTTTTATCTTCATCGTCTGTGGCATCATCATTATGAAAGTGATTGACTCATTTACTAAATAAGTTAGATTTCCCCGAAATCCAACGCGGAGAGATAATATTAAACCCTATCAAAATTTGACAAAATAATACTGTAATTTACTTATGTTAGAAAAATGTTATACCTTTGCACTTACCGTAGTGCTTGTGTTTGCCCTCGCTTCATGCGGCAAACCGAAGTTAAAAAGTAATCCCGATGGGGCAGATAGTATTGCGATAGTAACTGAAAAAGAGGCAAAAAGCAGCTCTGAAAAATCTGCGTTCCCGCAAGTAACTGCGTTCACCGATTACGTCTATAATGGTTTTCATGTCTTTACATTCTCGGATACGATTGGGATTCTGCAACAGTTAGATATAGAGTTCCCGACAGGCATGAAGGATAAAAAAGTATTGGCAAAGATTCAGGAACAACTGATAGACACCATACTGCACGCGCACTATCAAATTACGCAATTGGATGAAGCGATGGCAAAATACTGGCGTATCGAGCCGAATGATATTGAACTCAAGTCGGTATATCCGCTTATTGTTCCAAATGATTCGGATGAGTATTTTAATTACGGCGGAGTACAGAGTAGGCAATTTGAGCATCTTTGTGGCAGAACATCGTACAATCAAAATGGCTTGTACATAATGCGACACCACTACACTTGGTATGGCGGCGGTTTTCATCATTTTCCGGACACACAATACTTCGCCTTCGATACCCGAACTGGTGAGATGGTACATTTCATGGATATATTTAGTGAAGATTACGAAGATACCGAAAGGCAGATGATCTACGACATCTCTTATTACGTCCACAGAGCACTTTTGGACAAATACCCTGAAATCTCATTACAAAATTGGATTCAGGCGTCGTTTACCATCACATCTACCTCACTTGTATTGCATTATACCCATTATACTTTAGGTGGTTGGGCGGTTGGCGAGCAAGAGGTTGAGATTCCTCTTGAGACAGCCAAGTTATTCCTTAACGCAAAATGGAAACATCTGATTCAATAATAAAAACAACAAACTATATGAAACACCAAATTCTTTCCATTTTGTTACTTTGCGGCACGATGAGTTTTGCCGCTACTCCGCAACAATACGAGGTTGCGATTGATGATTCTTTACAGCATATTGTATCGTGGCAAATGCAGTATAGCCTAAGACATCTTTCTCCGGAATGGGGATGCGCTATTCTGATGAACAAAGATCATCAAGTCGTGGCGCTCTATGACACAGATTCTCTTGGCAGGAATGCTTATCAACCTATTGAGATTGGCTCAATCATCGAACCTTTCAGCGTGATGGCTGCGTTGCGAACTGGTCGTGTTTCCGAACATAATCAATTCCCGCTCTCCAAAGCCGGTTATCGTGACAATGCCGGTTATACGTGGCACGACCGTCATCCCATCGACACAGTCCTTGACGTTCCTTCCGTCATTGCCGTTTCCAGTCGAAGCGGTATCTGCCAAATCATGGAAAAAGCATTTGCAGACAATCCTATGCTTTTTGAGCAGTATATGGGCGAATTAGGACTCTCTCTGAGCGTTGATTCTTTGGAAGACGTACTCCGCATGGCCAATGGTTTGGGTGTCAATATGTCCCCAATATACCTTACTTACCTCTACTCGCAGCTGGTTCAAAAGCAATTTCCGGAAGAAGTATGGGGCTCAACACAACCCCTTCTGCATGCATTGCACGAAGTGGTGTGGAATAATATTGGCACAGCAAGAAAGGTTATGTGGACCAAAGGCGCACAATCAGAAATTGTATCTATAATCGGCAAAACAGGCGATCTTAAGGAGGAAGGCGAACATCAACCTCATACCGTTTCTTTCATTGGCGCATTCCCTGAGCAAGATCCGCAATACACCCTTCTTGTTCTCATGAAAAAGGTCCCATATCCTTCTTCTGCAAAAATTCAATGTGCAGAACCTATGCGTTATATTGCAGAGCGGATATATTATAATTATAAATAAATTGCGAACCATCCCATCGTGCCTTCTTCGCATGTAGGTGTTTTGGGATTTATTTTGCAATTTTATATATGCTCAGATCTTCATCCTCCGCGGAGACAAGGTGTACAAGCGCAGGGCGCTTTGGTAAAGTGACCAAGGGACTAAGTACAAAGTACAAAGAAACAAATCGGGCGGCTCAAAGAATGAGTCGCCCGATTGATGATATATGGCTTCTATTTCGCTTCCATTCTCGTTCGCATGTCGTTCTTAGCCCCAATGGGCACGATTATTGGTTTATGGGTCAAAAATGTGAACGTAATCGCAAAATCTATATGAATTTTGTGGTTAAAATCGCAAAATCTTTATAAAATATTTGCATATATCGAAAAAA
>OCTW011332875.1_pt1 | contig 14856 bp, 12 predicted proteins | sample 1539671 | NCBI WGS metagenome assembly OCTW01 (sample SAMN02144230, study PRJEB22623) | gut metagenome | biome: sheep rumen | host: Ovis aries | place: New Zealand
TATATGATAGACTTCGGGTGGTCCTCTGCTCTTATTATCAGGCACGAACACTTAGTAAAATAGGAGGAAAAGTCAATGAGTATTGCAATTGAAACCATCGAAAAAGAAGCGATGAAAGCCGAGATCCCGGCTTTTAGCGTGGGTGACACCGTTAAGGTGCATATCAAGTTTAAGGAAATCACCCGTGGCGGAACGGACGCAAACAAGTCCAAGAACGCGAGAACGGATAAGTCTGTTAAGGAAGAGATCAAATCTCAATCCTTCGAAGGACTCGTTATTTCCCGTAAGAACGGCGGCCTTCGCGAGACCTTTACCGTTAGGAAGATCTCTTACGGCGTCGGTGTGGAAAAGACCTTTATGCTTCATTCTCCCCAAATCGAGAGCATCGAAGTGGTGCGTCGCGGCTCGGTAAGAAGGGCGAAGCTCTATTATATGAGAGGTCGTACGGGTAAAGCTGCGAAAGTTAAGGCGGCGAAATAAATTTATCAAAATGAAAAGCTCTTCGGTCGAAGAGCTTTTTTTTATAACCGAACGATCTTTCGCGGCGGAATCGAAAGCAAGGGCGTAAGGATAAATATATATAAATAAATTATTTTAATTATTTATTTGGGCAAAATACTTGATATAAGCGGGCAAAATATTTAGAATAAGATTGATTACGTATGTAAGGTGGTACGGTTATGAAAAAGTTTTTATTGATGATTGCGGTCGTTCTCGTATGTGTTTCCGTTCTCGCTTCTTGCGGCTCCGTTTCCGTTTCTTCGGGTTCGGAACTGGTGCAAAACGGGACCTTCGAATCGGGATCGATCGACCATTGGACTCTTCGCGCAAGCGCAGACGATACTACGGCGCCCGACGTTTTTAAGGCCGCCGTCGAATCGGACGATTACAAAGAAACGGGCGCGTATAGCGTAAAGATTACCGCAAGTAAATACAATACTTTCGTGCAAACCGTAAAGATCCAAAAGGACAGTGTGTATTATCTTTCCGCCCTCGTAAAGATCCCGAGCGCGATCAGCGCGTCGGATAGCGACGGGCTAGGCGGCGCCTTCGTTGCGATCGATTCGGACTATTCGACCGCGTCCGATATAACCAAAGCCGCTACCGGCTCTTCTTGGAAAAAGATCGGCGTTTATTTTAACAGCGCGGATCAAAGCTCCGTCAGCGTTCGTTTCGGCGTCGGAACCGCTTCCTTTAACGCAAGCGGAACGGCGTATTTCGATCAAGTTTCCCTTGTAAAGGTGAACGAAGCTCCCACCGGTATCCTCGTTACGAATCTGACCGGGGCCGCCGAGTCGGGCAGAGCGAGTTTTGCCGCGAATTATAGGTCGAACGGCGCGGGCGTTTTGTTTGTAACGCTGACCACCGTTCTCGGAGCCGCTCTCCTTTATGCCGCTTATACGCTTCTCCGCTCATTTATGGCGAAAGACGGCGCTTTCCTGAAACCGGAAGGAGACCAAAATAAAATCTCCTTCTTTAAGTCGCCCGCTTTCCTTTTGATCCTTTGCGAATTGATCGGCTTTGCGGTGCGTCTTGTTCTCGTCTATTTCGTTTACGGAAGCCACGTTCTCTCTTCTTCCGTAACCGAAGCTTCGAAGCTCGCGGATCTCGGCGCGAAAACCTACTATTTTAACAACACCGTTACGACTCCGATCGGTTCGTTATATCTGCTCTGGGTGCTCGGGCTTCTCGCCGATCCGTTGAAACTGGTAACGGGAAGTATGGGCTTTGCGATCTTCATCAAGATCCCGGCTATTCTTGCGGATCTCGTTACGATCTTCCTCGTTTATTACGTCGCGAATCGAAAATACAATCAATACATTTCGGCGGTGTTCGCAGGTACTTACGCGTTGCTCCCCGTATTTTTCTTCGCGTCGGCGGGATGGGGCGCCTATTCTTCGATCGGAGCGATGTTTATTCTTTTGTCGCTTTTGAGCATTTTGGATAAAAAGTACGTCGGAACCGTTGTCTATTTCAGCCTGGCGCTCCTCTTTATGGCGGAAGCGATGCTGCTTTTGCCCATTCTGCTCGTTTATCTCTTTTACGTCTTCTTTAAGTCGGACGATTATAAGATGCAGATCTCGATTTCGATTACGGCTTCCGTTATAATCCTCTATCTCTTATCCTTGCCGTTTATCTTCTCTTATTTTGCGGCGGGGCGCCCCTTCGTCGTTATCGCGCGCTATTGCCAAGCGTTCTTAACGCATACGGGCTTTACCGAGAACGCCTTTACCGTGTACGGGCTCCTCGGGCTCGGCGCTCAGAAAGCGAACGTTGCTTCTTATGTATTTAACGGCGTGTTCGTAGCTCTTTCGATGATCTACGCGATCCTTTTGTTCTTCAAATCGAGAAGCAGGCTCGATCTGATCCTTCTTTCCGCTTTTGTGTTTGCCGTAACCTTCGTTTTGACTTCCGCGGTGGATCCCTTTATGATCTATCCCGCCCTTGTTCTTCTCTTGATCTACGGCATGATTTCGGGAGACAGAAGAGTTTTGAAACTTTTCGGCGGGTTTTCCGTTACCGCTCTTTTGAACGCTTCTTACGCGATGATGATCGGAGGCTATTTCGGTACGGGAACCAATTCCGCTCGCATTCTTATGACGGCGGGAGATCCCGTTCTCATTATCTTCTCAGTCGTAAACGTCTTACTTCTCTTCTATTTTGCATACGTTACTTTCTCTCTCTCCGTCAAAGAGGAAGTCAAAGGCGTGGTCATTATTCGAGGGAACTACTTTCATTATCTCGGATCGCAATGTAAAAAGTGTTTGAACGCGACGCGTAAATTCTTCAAAGAAACGATTCCGTCTCTCTTCAAGAAAAAGGAGAAGCAAGATGCTGGCGAAAATCAATAGTTTTTCGTTAAACGGCTTGGACGGCTATAAGGTCGATATCGAGATCGATATAAACGCCGGGTTGCCCAAAGTGGAAATCATCGGGCTTCCCGACGCCGCGATCAAAGAATCCGCGGAGAGGGTGACTTCCGCTATCAAGAACAGCGGATATCATTTCCCGATCAAAAGAGTCATCGTAAACTTGGCTCCGGCGGATACGAAAAAGGAAGGCTCGCTTTTCGATCTTCCGATCTCGATCGGCGTTCTCGTTGCGTCCGAGCAGCTCTTTACGAAAAAGTATAAGGACTACGTGATCCTCGGAGAGCTATCCTTGGACGGAAAGCTTCGCCCCATCAACGGACTGATGGCGATCCTGATCTCCGCAATGCAAGACGGCTATACGAAGTTTATCATTCCCGCCGAGAACGAAGCGGAAGCGAGCTTCGTTAAGGGGATCGAATGCTATTGCGTCCATTCTCTCAAAGAAGCGTGCGAAATGCTCGAAGAGGAAGGGAAAATCGCGCCGGTTCAATTTAGAGAATTCCATTCCGACACCTCGGAATCGATGATGGACGTGGATTTCAGCGAAGTAAAAGGGCAGTTTGCCGCAAAGCGCGCGCTCGAAGTCGCGGTCGCGGGCGGGCATAATATTTTAATGATCGGACCTCCGGGCGCCGGAAAAAGTATGGTCGCGAAATGCGTCGTCAGCATTATGCCGGATCTTACTTTCGATGAAGCGATCGAGATTACGAAAGTACATAGTGTCGCCGGCATTTTGGACGAGAAAAAGGGAATCGTTACGCGCCGTCCTTTCCGAACGCCGCACCATACGACGACCGTTCCCGCATTGATCGGCGGAGGAATGAAAGCGCGTCCCGGCGAAGTTTCGCTCGCGAACCACGGCGTATTATTCTTAGATGAAGTTCCGGAGTACACGCGCCACGCTCTCGAAACCCTGCGTCAACCGTTGGAAGACGGCGTCGTAACCGTTTCGCGCGTTGCGCAGACGCTTAAATACCCCGCGAATTTTATGCTGATCGGCAGTATGAACCCTTGTCCTTGCGGGAATTACGGGTCGAAAAAACACGTTTGTACCTGTACGCCGCAAGCGATTCGGCGCTATATCAACAAGCTTTCCGGTCCGCTTCTCGATAGGATCGATATTCAGATCGAAATGGACGCGATCGAGTTCGACGAGCTCAGAAGCAAGACGGAAGGCGAAAAGAGCGCCGTTGTTAAAGAGCGGGTCATGCGGGCGCGCGATATTCAAACCAAGCGCTTTAAGGATATTCCGATCTATACGAATTCGGATATGAACAATCGCCTGATCCGTACCTATTGCGAGATCCCTGCCGAGGCTGAAAACTTAATGGAAACGGCGTTCAAAAAGCTTTCGCTCAGCGCGAGAGCAAGTTTTAGGATCTTGCGCGTTGCAAGAACGATCGCCGACCTTGAAGGAAAGAATAAGATCGAAACTGCCCACGTCGCGGAAGCGATACAGTATCGTTCGCTTGACAGGAAGTATTGGAATTGATGATAAGAACGTACGATCAAAATCAAATCGCGCTTATGATGCTCTCTGCCGCGCAAGGCATGACCTTCCGCCAAAAGAGCGCGCTTCTTTCTCTCGTTCGTGCGCCCGAAGAAATATTTCGTGATCTCCGCTCGATCGAAAGAGAGGTAACCGCGATCTCGGAAGGGCTGTATGAAAAATTGTGTGAGATAAAGAGGGATTTTTGCGAAGAACGCGTCCTAAACTATATGGAGCGGACGGGTAGCTTCGCGCTCTTTCGAGAGGATCCCGATTATCCTGCCGCTTTCCGAGAGTTGAGCGAACCTCCCTTCGTGCTATATTGCAAAGGGGATGAATCGCTCCTAAATTCCGAATGTTTCGCCGTCGTCGGAACGCGTGCGCCCACTCGTTACGGAAGAGACGTTACCGAAACGTTTTCAAAAGATATTGCGACGGCGGGTTTTACGATCGTCAGCGGTCTCGCGCGCGGCGTGGACGCGATCGCGCATCGTTCGGCGCTCGAAGTAGGAGGAAAAACGATCGGCGTCATCGGGTGCGGCGTGGATCGCGTGTATCCTGCGGAAAATAAAGAGCTATACGAAGAAATCGCGGAAAAAGGACTTATTCTTTCCGAATATTTCTTCGGAGAAAAACCCGTTAACTATCATTTTCCGGAAAGGAACCGTTTGATCAGCGCGCTTTCGATGGGGATTCTCGTTACGGAGGCGGGGCTGAAAAGCGGAACGATGATCACGGTGGAATACGCACTCGATCAAAATAAAGACGTTTTCGTGGTTCCCGGAAACGTGTTCAGCGAAAAGAGTAAAGGAACGAACGAACTGTTACATAATCCGCAGTGTTTGCCGGCTTGTTCGTCGGAAGACGTGCTGGATTATTATAAAAAGGAAGTTTCGAAGAAGGAAGAGCAGGCGATCCAGCTTTCAACGAGCGAGATCATCGTGTACGACCTTTTGAAAGACGACGAAAAGCATTTCGAAGAGTTGATATCCGAAACGGGGCTCCCAATGGGGGAATTGATGTCAACGCTAACCAAGCTCGAAGTGATGGGCGTTATCAAAAAACTGCCCGGTAATTATTACGGTATTTGATCGCGGCTTGCCGCGAAGCGGGGAAATATGAAATTAGTAATTGTTGAATCACCATCTAAGGCAAAAACGATCGGAAAGTATCTCGGACCGGGCTATAAAGTTTTGGCGTCGGGCGGGCATATCAGCGATCTTCCCGAAAAAAGGCTCGGGATCGACGTAGAGCATTCTTTTGAACCGGAGTACGTCATTACCCCCGAGAAAGAGCGTACGATCGCCAATTTGAAATCCGCCGTCAAGCAAAGCGAAAAAGTATATCTCGCAACCGACCCGGACCGCGAAGGCGAAGCCATCAGCTGGCACTTGCAAACCGTGCTCGGTCTTCCCGACGACGATATCCGCATCGAATTTAACGAGATCTCGAAGAAAGCGGTTCTGAAAGCGCTCGAATCGCCGAGAAAGATCAACAAACGCCTTGTGGACGCGCAACAGGCTCGCCGCGTTCTCGATCGTATCGTGGGCTACAAAATTTCCCCCGTTCTTTCAAGAAAGATCAAAAGCGGCCTTTCCGCCGGCAGGGTACAATCCGCCGCGCTTCGAATGGTCGTGGATCGCGAAAGAGAGATCCGCGAATTTAAACCCGAAGAATATTGGACGCTGCACGCGCTTTTCAAAACGAAAAAGCCTTTCAAAGCGATCTTTGCCGACGTGGACGGAAAAAAATTCAAGATCCCGAATAAAGAAGCCTTAGACAAGCTGCTTTCCAAGATCGAGGGAAAACCTTTCCGCGTAGATGAAGTCAAAAGAAACGTTCAGAAGGTTATGCCGATGCCTCCGTTTACCACGAGTACTTTGCAGCAAGACGCAACGACGAAGTTCTCGATGAGCGCGCCGCAAGTAATGCAGATCGCGCAGCAACTTTACGAAGGTTTCGAGATCGAAGGCGAAGGTCATGTGGCGCTCGTAACCTATATCCGTACCGACTCGGTTCGCGTGGCGGACGACGCGGTTTACGCGGCAAAACGTCATATCATCGAGAAATACGGATCGGAATATTATCCGAAATTCCCGAATAAATTTGCGGTTAAACAGCAAGCGCAAGACGCTCACGAAGCGATCCGCCCGATCTCTCTCGAACGTACGCCCGAATCCTTGAAAAGCAAGCTCGGCAGAAACCATTACGCGGTGTATAAGTTGATTTACGACCGTTTCGTGGCAAGTCAAATGGCGGCGGCGCAATATGATACTTTGAAAGTGCATATCAACGCGGAGGGAGACGAGCATAAATTCGGTTTCAAAGTACAAGGCAGAACGATGAAATTTCCCGGATTTACCGCTGCATACGCCGATTTTCGATCCCATACGAACGAAGAGGAAGGCGAAGACAACGCGCTGCTTCCGCAAATGGAAGAAGGGGATATTCTTCCTTTGGATGATCTTAAATATGAGCAGAAATTTACCAAACCGCCGCAGCGTTATACCGAAAGTTCGCTGATCAAAGCGATGGAAGAAAACGGGATCGGAAGACCGAGCACGTACGCGTCCATTTTGTCGGTTATCGCCAAGCGCGCTTATACGGAAAAGGAAGGTAAGAGCCTGAAAGCGACTGCTCTCGGGGAAACCGTTTGCGATTCCATCGTTAAATTTTTCCCCGACATTATGGATCTAAAATTTACCGCTAAAATGGAAAAAGAGTTGGACGAAGTCGAGGAGGGAAGAAAATGGCAAGACTTGATCGGCGCTTTTTATCCCGGATTTATCGATGAAGTCAGAAAAGCGTTTAAGGATGGAGAAAACGTAAAAAAAGAAGTCGAAGTTTCAAACGTTCCTTGCGATAAATGCGGTGCGATGATGGTTATAAGAGAAGGGCGCTACGGAAAGTTCCTCGCTTGCCCGAACTTCCCCAAATGCCGCAATATTCTTTCGATGGAATCGGAAAAAGTCGCGACTTGCCCCGTTTGCGGAAAAGACGTTCTTAAAAAGCGCAGTAAAGCGGGTAAGATCTTTTACGGTTGCAGCGATTATCCGACTTGTAAATTCGCAAGCTGGGATATTCCCGCGCCGCATCTCTGCCCGAAGTGTAACGGAACGATGATCGTCAGGAAATCGAAGGGACAAACCAAATACGTTTGTACTTCTTGTAAATATACGGAAGAGAAATGAAAGTCAGGATCGCAGGAGGCGGGCTTGCCGGAGCGGAAGCCGCTTACGCGCTCTTAAAAAGGGGCGCGGAAGTCGAAATGTTCGAGATGCGTCCGGAGAAAAATACTCCGGCGCATAAGACGGCGGGACTTGCCGAGCTCGTTTGTTCGAATAGCTTAAAAAGCGATATTCCGGATACGGCGGGCGGGACTTTGAAAAACGAAATGCGCGCCTTTGACAGCGTCGTTCTCAAAGCGGCGGAAAAGACGAAAGTTCCATGCGGAGGGGCGCTCGGAGTGGATCGAGCGCTGTTTTCCGAAGAGATCGAAAGGATCTTACGCGCCTTTCCTCGTTTCTCCCTTGTTCGCCGTGAAATAACAAAAATCGAGGACGGTTCGCCCTTGATTATCGCCACGGGGCCTTTAACGAGCGAGTCCATGAGCCGCGCTCTTCTTGCGTTGACGGGGGAGCAAGGCCTATCGTTTTACGACGCCGCTGCGCCTATCGTAACGGCGGAAAGCGTGGATTACGATCATGCGTTTTTCGCATCGCGTTACGGGAAAGGGGATTCGGATTATCTGAACGCACCGATGTCGAAGGAAGAGTACCTTGCGTTTTACGAAGCGCTTACGAGCGCCGAATGCGCGAAGCAGGAAGTCGGCGGCGCTTATTTCGACGGCTGTATGCCTATCGAGATCATGGCGAAAGGCGGAGAAAATTGCCTTCGTTTCGGTCCCTTGCGCCCCGTTGGATTGAAGCACCCCGTTACGGGAGAAAAGTATTATGCGGTTTTGCAACTCAGAAAGGAGAACGCAGCAGGCGATCTTTTCAACCTTGTCGGGTTTCAAACGAGCCTTACCTTCCCGGAGCAAAGGCGCGTGTTCGCTCTGATCCCTGCGCTGAAAAATGCGGAATTCGTCAGATACGGCGTCATGCATCGCAATACGTTTGTGAACGCGCCGAAGATCCTAAATTGCGATTTCAGGGTCAGAAAAAGCAAATGCGTTTGGATCGCAGGTCAGCTTTCGGGCGTGGAAGGGTATATGGAAAGCGCGATGAGCGGGATGATCGCGGGTTTGTCGGTTGCGGCGTATCTTGCCGGAAAAGAGCTTCCACCTCTCCCTGAAAATACCATCATGGGCGCGCTTTCGAGATATGTTTCCACGGAGAACGGGGCGTTTCAACCCATGAACGCGAACTTCGGGATCCTGCCTCCTCCGGAAAAAAGGATTCGAGATAAGGCGCTCAGAAAAGCCTATTACGCCGAACGATCGGCAAAGGAAATTAAAGCTTACGCTTCGTCTTTCGAACAAGCGTTAAAGGAGTAAAACTATGGAATTCAAAGGAACAACGATTTGCGCCGTTAAAAAGGACGGCGTTACGGTCATTGCCGGAGACGGTCAGGTGACGATGGGAGAAAGCGTCGTGTTCAAAGCGAATGCGGTCAAGGTAAAACGCATTTACGGCGGAAAGGTCGTGGTCGGCTTTGCCGGAAGTGTTTCGGACGCTTTTTCGCTGAGCGAAAAGTTTGAAAAAATGCTCCAAAAATTCAGCGGCAATTTGATGAGAAGCGCCGTGGAACTCGCGGAACTTTGGAGAAACGATAAAATGCCCCGCCAGTTGCAAGCGATGTTGATCGCGGCGGATAAGGACAATCTCCTCGTTCTTTCGGGAACGGGCGAAGTGATCGATCCGGACTCGGGCGTTTGCGCGATCGGAAGCGGCGGAAACTATGCGCTTGCCGCGGCTCGCGCGCTTTACGACGTGGAGGGAATGGACGCGGAGACCATCGCGAGAAAAGCGATGAAGATCGCGTCGGAACTTTGCGTGTTTACCAATTCGAATTTGACGGTGGAGGTATTGTAAATGGAACTCTTTACTCCGGAAGAGATCGTACGCGAACTCGATCAATATATCATCGGTCAAAACGAAGCGAAAAGGAGCGTTGCCGTCGCTCTTCGAAATCGCTATCGCCGCAGCCGTTTGGACGATAAGGTCAGGGAAGAGATTACCCCGAAAAATATCATTATGAAAGGTCCGACCGGCGTCGGAAAAACCGAGATCGCGAGAAGGCTCGCGAAACTCGTTAAGGCTCCCTTCGTTAAAGTGGAAGCTACGAAATTTACCGAAGTCGGTTACGTCGGAAGAGACGTTGAATCTATGGTGCGCGACCTTGTGGAGGCGGCGATCCGTCTCGTAAAGGAAGAGCGCTATGAAGAGCTGAAACCGAGAGCCACGCAAGCGGCAGTCCAGCGCCTTGTAAAGGCGATCTTGCCGATTCGAAAAGAACTTTCGCCCGACGTTCCCGAAGCGCAGCTTTCCGAGTTGATTTCGGAAGAACTCATGGACGGAAAGCTGGACGAAATGCAGATCGAGATCGAAGTCTCCGAACCGCAAAAACCCGTTCAAATGATGCAAACCGGGCAGGGCGCGGAAATCAATCTCGGCGATTTTTTCAAACAGTTCGGCAATAAGAACAGAAAAAAAAGAAAGCTGTACGTTAAAGACGCGATGCGTATGTTAATCCTCGAAGAATCGGACAAGCTCATCGATAACGACAGCGTTTCGGCGGAAGCGCTTCGCCGCGCCGAGCAGGAAGGTATCATCTTTATAGACGAAATCGATAAGATCGCGGGATCGAGTATGGGTTCTTCGCGCGGCGGTCCCGACGTATCCAGAGAGGGCGTGCAAAGGGATATTCTTCCCATTGTGGAAGGTTGTACCGTAACGACGAAATACGGAAGCATTCGAACGGATTTCATTCTCTTTATCGCGGCGGGTGCCTTCCATATTTCGGAAGTAAAAGACTTGATCCCCGAATTGCAAGGTCGTTTCCCGGTCGTGGTAACGTTGGACAGCTTGACGAAAGAAGATTTCGTTCGCATTTTGACCGAACCTTCGAACGCGCTCCTTAAAATGTACAGCGCGCTCTTGAAAGTGGACGGAGTGGATTTAAAGTTTACCAAGGATGCGATCGAAAAAATCGCGGAGCTGGCTTCGTTTGAAAATACAAACAGCGAGAATATCGGCGCGCGTCGCTTGCATTCCTTGATCGAAGCGCTTCTTTCGGACGTTTCATTCGAAGCGAACGGCGAAGAGAGAGAGGTTATCGTCGATCTTGCGTACGTGGAAGCGCATCTCGGACGCGAACTCGTGGATCTTGATCTCAAACGTTACATTATTTAAGGAGCGCATTATGATCAATATCATGAAAGGAACCAAAGACCTGTTACCGCAGGAAAGTTATAAATGGGATAAGATCGAAAGGGAGATTAAAGAGGTTACGCGTCTTTTTAATATTCGTAAGATCGCAACGCCCACCTTCGAACATACCGAGCTTTTTCTCCGCGGCGTAGGCGATACGACGGATATCGTAAATAAAGAAATGTACACTTTTCTCGATAAAGGCGGTCGCTCCGTAACCTTAAAACCGGAAGGGACGGCGGGCGTCGTCAGGAGCTTTATCGAGAATTCGCTGTCGCAGTTGCCGCAACCTTTGAAGATGTATTACGAAACTTCGGTTTTCCGTTATGAAAGACCGCAAGCAGGGCGTCTTCGCGAACACCATCAATTCGGCGTTGAGATATACGGCGCGGATACGCCCCATCAAGACGTCGAAGTTATGCTCATTGCGAAAACCTTGTTTGACCGTCTCGGGATCAAAGGGCTCGAACTCAGGATCAACAGTATCGGATGTCCGACCTGCCGAAAGGATTATAACGAAGCCTTGAAAGCGTATTTCGCGTCGCGTGAAAGCGAGCTTTGCCAAACCTGCCGCGAAAGACTAATCAAGAATCCGCTTCGTATTCTCGACTGCAAAGAGGAGAAATGTAAAGAAATCGCGGCGAACGCGCCGTCGGTTCTATCCTATTTGTGCGATCCATGTCGCGCGCATCACGAAAAGGTCAAAAATCTTTTGACGGAAGAAGAAATCCCCTTTGAGGAAGACGATAAGATCGTCAGAGGACTCGATTATTATACCAAAACGGTGTTTGAATTCGTGGCGGGGAATATCGGCGCAAAATCCACCGTTTGCGGCGGAGGCAGATATAATAATCTCGTGGAAGAAATCGGAGGGAAACCCTGTCCCGCGGTCGGATTCGGAATGGGCATCGAGCGCCTCGTTTTGACGATGGAGACCGTTGGCGCTTCCTTCGGAGAAGAGCCGTCTCCCGATCTTTTTATCGCGAATATCGGCGCGGCGGACGAAGCGTTTCGTTTAACTTCCGTTATGCGCGCGCACGGAATTGCGGCAGAGTGCGACGTTATGGGGCGAAGCCTCAAAGCGCAAATGAAACTGTCGGACAAACTGAAAGCAAAATTTACCGTCGTTCTCGGCGAAAGCGAAATCGCGGGCGGCGTTGTAAAGGTAAAAAATATGAAAACTGGTGAGGAGGAAGAAACCGCAATCGAAAGATTGGCGGAATATATCATTCAAAAGAAGGCGAACGTATGAATTATTTGAAAGAAAGAAGCAAAATGTGCGCGGAATTCCGCGCGAGCGATATCGGAAATTCGGTTACCGTTTTGGGTTTTATCGGTAAATATCGCAACCTCGGAAATATTATTTTTGTTGACGTGCGCGACAGGACGGGTATCATTCAAGTTTCCTTTGAAGAAGCGTCTTGCGGCGCCGCCGTTTTCGCGGAAGCGGAAAAACTGAGAAACGAATTCGTCGTAGCGGTGAAGGGAAAAGTCAGAAGCAGAGGCGAAAAGAATATCAATAAGGCGCTTCCGTCGGGCGAAGTGGAAATTTCCGCCGAAAAGGTGGAGATCCTTTCCGAAGCGGAAGTTCCGCCTTTCGTTATTTCCGAAATGGCGGCGGTAGGTGAGGTTACAAGACTGAAATACAGATACCTCGATTTGAGGCGCGGTAGCTTGCAAAGCAATTTGCAAATGCGTTCGAAATTGTGTCACCTCGTTCATTCCTATATGGATAAACTCGGTTTTTTGGATATAGACACCCCTTGCCTCGGACGTTCCACGCCCGAAGGCGCAAGGGATTATCTCGTACCGAGCAGAGTGCATCACGGTGAGTTTTACGCGCTTCCGCAGTCTCCGCAGATCTACAAACAGCTTTTGATGATCGCGGGATTCGACCGTTACTATCAAATCGCGAAATGCTTCCGCGACGAGGATCTCCGCGCAAACCGTCAGCCCGAATTTACTCAGATCGATATGGAAATGAGCTACGCCGATTGCGAAGATGTTATGGCGGTAGCGGAAGGATTGATCCGCGAAGTGTTTGATCGCTTGATCGGCGTAAAACTTCCCGAAAAACTGCGTCGTATGCCGTACCGTGAGGCAATGGATCGATTCGGGTCGGACAAACCGGATACCCGTTTCGGAATGGAACTTCAAGACGTATCGGACGTCGTAAAAGATTGCGGATTCTCCGTATTCGAAAACGCGGTTCGCGAGGGAAAGACGGTCAAATGCATCGTGGCGAAAAATCTCGCTTCGAAGTACACGAGAAAGGAAATAGACAAGCTCGGCGAATTTGTTAAAGATTACGGAGCCAAAGGGCTGGCTTGGGCGTCTATAAAAGAGGAAGGCGTTACCTCTTCGTTCGCTAAGTTCTTAAAAGAAGGCGCCGCGGAAAAAATATTTTCTCTTACGGGCGCAGAGAAGGGCGACATCCTTTTCTTTGTGGCGGATAGTTATTCGGTCGTTTCCGCGTCTCTCGGCGCGTTGAGATTGAAAATTGCGAAAGATCATTCCTTGATCCCCGAAAACAGCTTCGACTTTTTGTGGGTCACCGAATTCCCTCTTCTCGAATACAGCGAGGAAGAAAAGCGCTACGTTGCGATCCATCACCCCTTTACCGCTGCGATGGACGAAGATCTTCCGCTCCTCGATACCGATCCTTTGAAGGTCAGGAGCAAAGCGTACGATCTCGTTATAAACGGCGAAGAGGCGGGTGGCGGCAGCATCAGGATCCATACGCCCGAAATGCAGAGTAAGATTTTTAACCTTCTCGGTTTTTCCGACGAAGATATCGTAAACCGCTTCGGATTCTTCGTGGAAGCATTCCGTTACGGAGCGCCGCCGCACGGCGGACTTGCCTTCGGGCTCGATAGGCTCGTTATGCTTTTGACGGGGGCGGAGAGTATTAAAGACGTTATCGCTTTCCCGAAGATGCAAAACGCTTGCTGCTTGATGAGCGACGCGCCTTCCGCGGTCGAACCCAAGCAACTTACCGATCTCGCGATCGAAGTAACGAAAGAATAAGCATGTACGAGATAGGAGTCGTTGAAAGCGTAAACGAAAAACGCGGAACGGCGAAAGTCGTGTTCGACAGGCGATCCGCTTGCGATAAATGCAAAATGTGTTTAACGGCGAGCGGGGATAAAATGAAGGTTTACGTAGAAGTGAAAAACGCTCTCGGCGCCAAGACAGGCGACAGGGTCGGCGTTCAGATGAGCGATAAATTCGTTCTTCGCGCGGCGTTTATCGTGTACGTTATCCCCGTGGCTCTCGTCGGCGCGGGACTCGCGATCTTTCGCAAGTTCTCCGATTTGATCCTGCTCGCCGTTATCGCGGTCGCGCTGCTTTTGGGACTCGGAATCGGGATCGCGATCGATCGCGTCATTCGAAAAAAAGGTTCTTTCGCTCCCAAAATGACGGCGCTTCTGAATGAAGAAGGAGAACCCGTTTCGGAAAGACAGGAAGAAGCCGATTTCGATCCGAATGCGGAACAAAAGGGTGACGAGAGTAACGAAACCCATCAAGAATAATCTCGCGCGTGCGCGGTTACAATAAAAAGTAAAAAAGGAGGCAACCTATGCAAGCCATTAACAAAGAAACGATCAACGATATTTTGAAAGCGCCTGCCGCCGTGCTTGACTTTTGGGCGAGCTGGTGCGGACCTTGCCGAATGCTCTCTCCGATCGTGGAAGAACTCGCGGCGAAGTACGAAGGCAAGATCGAATTCGGCTCGGTAAACGTGGACGACGAAGAAGAGCTCGCCGTTTCCTACGGAATTTCCGTGATTCCGACTTTGATCTTTATGAAGAACGGACAAGCGGTCAAAAAAACCGTGGGCGTTAAATCCGCTTCCGAACTCGAAGGGATTTTAGAAGATCTGATTCGATAAAAAACCTTTTATTTATCGCTTGACACGAGCGCAAAAAGCGATATATAATTCAACCGACCATTTTGGTAGGTAAATAGCGCTCAAAGAAATTTTCGAAGGAGAAAACAATGATCGATTTATCTACTGTAAAAAAGCAAGATGAAGCCGTTTACGCAGCGATGAAGCGAGAACTCAATCGTCAGAGAGAGAATATCGAGCTGATCGCAAGCGAAAACATCGTTTCGCCCG
>OCTW011591482.1_pt1 | contig 14851 bp, 12 predicted proteins | sample 1539671 | NCBI WGS metagenome assembly OCTW01 (sample SAMN02144230, study PRJEB22623) | gut metagenome | biome: sheep rumen | host: Ovis aries | place: New Zealand
GAAAAACAAGCTACCATCGAAGCTAAAGATACCGAGATCGCTAGTGCACATGCCACCATCGACGAAAAGCAAGCTGCCATCGAAGCTAAAGATGCTGACCTCTTGAGCGCTTACGAAGCCATCGAGGCCAAAGACGCAGAGATCGCTAGTGCAAATGCCACCATCGACGAAAAACAAGCCACCATCGAAGCTAAGGATGCCGAGATCGCTAGTGCGCATGCTACCATCGATGAAAAGCAAGCCACCATCGAAGCCAAAGATGCTGACCTCTTGAGCGCTTACGAAGCCATCGAAGCGAAAGACGCCGAGATCGCTACTGCAAATGCCACCATCGATGAAAAGCAAGCTGCTATCGAAGCAAAAGATGCCGAGATCGCTACTGCGCATGCTACCATCGATGAAAAGCAAGCCACCATCGAAGCTAAAGATGCCGAGATCGCTAGCGCACATGCAACCATCGATGAAAAACAAGCTGCTATCGAAGCTAAAGACGCAGACCTCTTGAGTGCTTACGAAGCCATCGAAGCCAAAGACGCCGAGATCGCAAGTGCAAAAGCCACCATCGATGAAAAGCAAGCCACCATCGAAGCTAAAGATGCCGAGATCGCTAGTGCAAATGCTACCATCGATGAAAAAATAGCCACCATCGAAGCTAAAGACGCTGACCTCTTGAGTGCTTACGAAACCATTGAGTCCAAAGACGCCGAGATCGCAAGTGCAAAAGCCACCATCGATGAAAAACAAGCTACCATCGAAGCCAAAGATGCCGAGATCGCTACTGCGCATGCAACCATCGATGAAAAGCAAGCCACCATCGAAGCTAAAGATGCTGACCTCTTGAGTGCTTACGAAGCCATCGAAGCGAAAGACGCAGAGATTGCTAGTGCACATGCCACCATCGACGAGAAGCAAGCCACCATCGAAACCAAAGATGCTGACCTCTTGAGCGCTTACGAAGCCATCGAAGCTAAAGAAGCCGAGATCGCTAGCGCACATGCCACCATCGATGAAAAGCAAGCTACCATCGAAGCCAAAGATGCCGAGATCGCTAGCGCACATGCTACCATCGATGAAAAGCAAGCTGCTATTGACGCTAAAGAAGCCGAGATCGCAAGTGCAAAAGCCACCATCGATGAAAAGCAAGCTACCATCGAAGCTAAAGACGCAGAGATCGCTACTGCGAATGCCACCATTGACGAAAAGCAAGCTGCCATCGAGACCAAAGACGCAGAGATTGCAAGTGCAAATGCTACCATCGATGAAAAACAAGCCACCATCGAAGCTAAAGACGCAGAGATCGCTACTGCGAATGCCACCATCGACGAAAAGCAAGCAACCATCGAAGCTAAAGATGCCGAGATCGCTAGCGCACATGCCACCATCGATGAAAAACAAGCTACCATCGAAGCCAAAGATGCCGAGATCGCTAGTGCGCATGCTACCATCGATGAAAAACAAGCTGCTATCGAAGCTAAAGACGCTGACCTCTTGAGTGCTTACGAAGCCATCGAAGCTAAAGACGCCGAGATCGCTAGTGCGCATGCTACCATCGATGAAAAACAAGCTGCCATCGAGGCTAAAGAAACTGAGATTCAAGCCCTTAAAATGGCTTTGGAAGAATCACGCCAAAACATCGAAACCCGCGATAAAAATATACTTCTGCTCCAGCGTTCTCTCGAAACATCTAACATTCATGCAAATAAATTGCATGAATCATACGCATCACTCAAAGATGCAATGGCCCAACTGACAGCAGAATTCAATACGCAGACGACTCATCTGCAACAGCAAATCGAAACGAACCGTTCTCTGCAGGAGCAATTTGAAGATACTACGCATGAACTTGAGCAAACCCAAAACGCACTTGAAATCAGTCAGGCAGATCTCGAAAAATGTCGTGAAGATCTCGACACATGTCAGACTGAACTGCTGAATACGAAAGAGTATTTAAGCGCGCAAACGACAGAACTGGAACTTTCAAAGAGCACCATCTCCGAGCGTGACGAACAAATCGCAGCCAACCAGAATGAGCTCAAAGAAAAAGATAAGGAAATTGCCGCTCGAGATGAAGAAATCTTCCAATTCAAGTCACAACAATACCCCGAACGCTGTACGTCATTGCAAGAACAGCTGTCGGCCATGACCAGAAATGCGCAATTCCTGGAAAAACGAACAGAAGGCTTGGAAAAGGAACGACATGCACTTCGAATGGCTTTATTAAATGAAATCGAGTATTTACGCAGTGCTTAAGATTGTGATAGTTGTATACAGGGTGTATTTTTATACGGATTGATTTTATGGATAATAATTTTCTCGAATATTGCATCAAACAAAGCCTTTTCACAAACGAAGAATTGCGTAATGTCATTTCACACATGACCCCGGGGGCTTCAATTTATGAAATGTTGACGCGCATGAACGTCGTTGATGAGACACAATTGGCGGTTGCAGCAGGAGAGTTTTACGACTGTCCTGTCGTTGACATTTTGAGGGTTACACCTGACCCCAAGGCGACGCTTTACGGCTCTGCATCTGAATGCCGTAAATACAGCTTCATTCCATTTGCAGTCGATCCTGTGGTGGGCGTGCTCATTGCACTCGTGGATTATTCCCAGCTTGGAAATATTCGAACCTATTTAAAATCAGCGCATGTAGAGAGAATGAAATTTTATATCGCGCCATGTTCTTCTCTCAATCAAATGCTGGATAATATTTACGGACAGTACTCTGCCCCAGACCCCGAAGTAAGACGTTCACGTCCGCAATCGATTTTAAGAACGCAGAGCGTAGACTTCGACTTTTCGGGTATCAGAAAGACCGATTCATCCCCCAGCATGAATGCCGCACAAACTTCTGATGCACGGCGACTGCAGGCAATGGCCTTTGAATTGGCTGCTTGTCGCGAAGAAAATAGCGTTTTAAAACAACGTATTGAACAACTATCAAGTGCCGTTGAGTTGGAATCCTGCATGATCAGAGAACTTGCCAAAGTGCTTAAAACGACTGGCGCTTTGGATGCCTCAAGTTTTGAGCGTTGGATATCCGCTTTGCGCTAAGGGGTACAATGCGCTTCCTGCCTTCAATTATCATACTTATTGCTGCAGGATGTCTTTCTGCGTGTGATGCACACGATTACTGGCTTCTCCAAGACAAAATTGAAGTTAATTCTGAAGAACAGCTTTTTTCTTCTGTAAACCAGGATCCTATTGAGCAAGATCTATTTGTTCGATACCAGGTCGATTACGCCGTATCCAATTTGAATCATGAAAAACCGACCGAAGTCGTCGTCTCTGCCACCTCTTACGTCAATTCAATTGAACGTAAAAAAGGGCAAAAAGTATGGCATCTTGATCCTTTACAAACCGGAGAAGGAATTTTAACCACTTCACAGCTTGAATTGGGAAATTCCCTTATCGTTTCTCTAGAATGCTGTTCCAAAAGCAAATGCACTCGAAAAGAAACCCTATGCCCACAAAAAGTAGACAACCTGCCGGAAGCTTCAGCCATTGCTGAATTCTGTTACAACGCCTGCGATGATTCGGACACGGCAAAATGTGCCATTCAGTGCCCAGCCGAAAGTAACTGCCTCGAAACATGCCCCCCACCCACAGATGAGAGCAAACTTGAGGATTACGCCAAGTATTTAAGCTGTCGAAAAGAACACTGCGACTATGGCGGGGATGTCTCCACCTGTTACAGCGTTTGCAAAACAGACGCAAAATGTTACGAGACATGTACCGCAACTGAAGAATGCCTAGAAACTTGCATCAGCAACCGTGCCACTTGTTTTAGAAACTGTTTGGCTACATGGACACAATGTACAGATGAAATCTACAAACCGAAAGATGGCACAATTCCTTGTGATTTATGCGGACAATCCGGCCTCTGCAAGACCAATTTAAGCTCCAACGAAGAAGAAGCGACCTGTAAAAATGAAAAAGATGAGCAACAACATGATCCCGACAACCCTGTAACGGTCGTGATTGACTCATATTGTCTGAAAACTGCTGATTCGGGCGAAATCGTCAATTGTAATTTGGATTGCAGCCGTTATCCTGCAGAATGCGTGACGGGATGTGAAACCTATTTTGAATCCAATGAAGAACGCGTTCCCTGTCTCGAACGATGTCTGGAACAGCATCTCTTTTGGTGCAATGATTTCTCCATTCCAATGGATTATGTCGACTCGAATGGCCAGCAGCCTTGTTGTTTTGAGCCATATTGCCACAACTCACTCGAAACCGTCATAAAGACTTATGACGTCGAATGCTTTACTGACACCAGCTGCAGTACAAATCATTACTGTTCAAGTGAAGGAATATGCGTCTCAAATGGCTCAGTCTCCAACTGTGCTGCATCATCGAGAGTTCCCCAAGCGGCCTTCCCATTCGTTTTATTTGCAATTGCAGGATTAGCTGTATTGAGGCGGCGAAAAGATGCGTAATATCCTTCTGTTCGCAACATGCCTCACTCTGCTGTGCTTGCTCTTTCCCATGCTGGCTAACGCAGAACCGCTGGGTTTTAAAAGACCTCGTTCTACCTTTGCGCTGGGTATCGATGTCTTTGATGCCATGCTCGGGAATTTCGGCAATGTCTCAGACGTTGGCATGTCCGTCTTTGTAGAAACGACACTGCAGGTTGGCGGTTATTACGGAATCCACTTTCGCTTTGGCTCTGCCAGGGCATTCACAAAGAAAAACTTTCTGCCATTTGATGATGGGTATCAGTTCGTCTATTTCGTTGCAGCACCAAGATTTAATCTTGCGCCATTTCGAAAACAAATGATTGTTTTCTACTTACAGCCCGAAATCGAACTCCAAATACTAGTCAGTAATACTCTCGTCAAAATCACTGGCAATGACAGCACCACTGGCGCAGCCGGCGGCTCCATCGGCATTCAGTATGTGCTGGGAATTCTATCTATTTCAGGCCAGGCATCCTGCCGATACAATTGGGATCTTCAATCCCTTTTTGTGGGAGGCAGTCTTTCGGTCGGCCTTTCGAATATCATCAAATAAGTGAAAACACCGCGTCATGCGGCCACTACCATTCCAATCGGGGAAAACAGTGACAGACACACCCAATCTAAAAGCTTCAGCGATCGCACACGCCAACATTGCAGTTGCAAAATACTGGGGCAAAAGAAATAATGAAATTAACCTCCCATACACAGACTCCATCGCATTTAACGTCGATGCACTCGTTACCGAAACAACAGCCTGCTGGAATGACGACGATTTCAGAGACGGTCTCGTCATCAATGGCTGGGAAGTCCCCGCTCAAAATATCGGAAGACTTCAACGCATTCTGGATGCGATTCGCCAAAAAACCGGTCTCACACAACGCTGTATCCTCCACTCCAAAAATAACTTCAATCTTGCAACAGGACTCGCGTCTTCTGCCTCAGGCTGTGCAGCTGCTGCACTCGCAGCATCCAAAGCAGCCGGACTCGATTTGAACGAATCGGAACTCTCATCACTCGCACGGCTTGGCTCCGGATCCGCTGCCAGAAGCATACCGGATGGATGGACACGATGGCACGCCGGAACACGCGAAGATGGTTCAGATTCCTATGCCGTTTCTATCGCACCGCCCAACCATTGGCCGCTGCATGTCTTTGTCGTACAGGTTTCAGACACGCCTAAATCCATTTCAAGTACGGATGCCATGCGCAAATGCCAGGATTCTCCCTTCTGGCAGACCTACCTCAACGAAACCAAAGACGCGGCTGATATCGCCCAAAACGCCATTGTACAACGCGATTTTGCCGCACTCACCGCTGCCATGCACCACAACACGATGCTGCTTCATGCACTCGCCATGACATGCCAGCCCCCCATCCTCTTCCTCGCCCCTAAAAGTCTCGAATTAATCCAACATATTTTGCGATCTTCACAAGCCATGCAGGTGTGTTGTACATTAGATGCCGGTGCCAATGTCGTCATTCTGTGCGAAGAAGTCTGTTGGCCATTCGTTAAAAATGACATTATTGCACTAGGATTGCCCTACATCCAAACACATATCGGCCATGGTGCCAGACTGATCTGACGAAGGCATGCCTATGGCCGCCCTTTTGGGCTGCCATACGGCATGCCAACGCACCTATGCTGAAGCATACGGTGCGTTTCACATCATGAAACACCATTCAAACAGCCCACTTTTCAATACATAAGGAATCAACATGCCCAAGTACAGACAGGAAAAAGTCGCCCGCGAGGTCATGCGCGTCCTTTCAAGCGCGATATTTGAAGATGCACAGGACCCACGACTCTTGCTGGTTTCTATCACAAATGTCAACATGTCTGCCGATCTATCGGTAGCATCCATCCATTGGCTCTGTCCAAAAGATGCCGATAAAAACGATATTTCAAAAGCACTCATCGAAGCAACACCCTATCTGCGATCTGTCGTAGCCGATGAAATGGATCTCAGACGCGTCCCAAATCTCAAATTCTATTATGACGAATCCTACGAGAATGGTTTGAGAATGGACGAATTACTCGCCAAATTGCGAGCCGAAGGACAGATGGGAAATCCGGAAAACAACAATTAAACTCCCACTTTCACAAAGGAAACCATCATGCACAATCCATTAAAATGCATATTCCCAATCATTTTTTTTATGGGCATAGCCGCCAGTACTGCACAGGCTCAGGATGCCAATTGCAACTGCGGTGAAATTGTCAAACAGCTTCAGGCAGAGAACGAACAACTTAAAGTCAAACTGGCACAAGCGGAAGCGGATAACAAAAGAAGAGCTGTAGACACTCAGGCGATAGAAGATGAAATCAAAAAACTGCAGAACAAGGAGAAAACAAACGCTTCCAAAGAGACACCTCCCACAAACAGCAAGCGCCTCTCTCCCGAAGAAGTCAAGGAAAGCCTCATTCAAATGCAGAAAAAAGCCAATAAATGCGGACATAATGGAAATCTTACCGTCTCTTTTGGCATAGATGAAACGGGAAAAGTGATTAACCTGAATGCGATATCCGGGTCATTTAATAATACGCCTGTAGGACAATGTATCCTGGATGTGATTCAAAAACATAGATTCCCAGAGAGAGAACAACAGACTAACGGAATAAAATACAACTTCATACTTAAGTGAAATTGCTATGAAACCAGCAGGTCTTTATTTCTTCTTTTTTTTCGTCTGGACGACGGGTTTGCTTATCTTTATTACGGCACAACTCAGAGATAATAACACTTTGCCTCAACCAACCATAAAATACGAAGTTACCGAAGCACAAAAGGAAGCTCAAAAAAATCTTGAAAAAGAAATCGAAACTCTGGAACGGAAGAATAAAGATTTAAACGCCAAATTAGATAGTGCTGTATTCGAATATAGCCAGTTAAAAATTGAAGTAGAAAATTCAGAAAAAAAAAAACGCAGGTAAAAAAAGATAAGGCGCCAGCACCTGCTGCAAAACCACTTAAGCCTTTTAACGAAAAAGAAGCCCGAGAAGCGTTGCGCAAAGCCGTTTATCGCTCAGGAAAATGCCCGAATACAGCCTACAAAGGCATGGTTACCGAAGTGACGTTATCCCCCGATGGAAAAATGCAGAATATCAAGGTGATCAGAAGCAAATTTAGTCCTGAAACAGAAAAATGCGTCCTTGATATCCTTAAAAAATATCAATATCCTGCATTCCAGGGGGAAAGCGTTACGTTAAAATATAATGTCGTCATGTAGTAGCGAAAAATCATGAATCCCATTGTACGATATACACTTCTTTTTATGATTTGGTTTGGAACGGTCTTCGGTTTTTACCTCCATAATAAACCAGCCGAGTCCATCGAACCCGTTCAGCCGCCAGAACCATTGGTGCAAATTCGTGAATCCGAGACTCAAAATGCGACGCTGAACTTACTTAAAGCTAAAGTCACCCGCCTCGAATCAGAAATTGAAACGAACACTCAACTGCTTCGGACTTATGAAGCCAATATCGATGAACTCGAAAATCAAAAACCAAAGCATGCCCAAAAAATAAAAACCTCCACGGCAAAAACCGAATCACAAAAGCCTGCAAAAACAGCAGCTCAACCCGTTCAACGCGTTCCCAACCGGTTCAATACACCCATTAACGGACGCCCGGCAGGAACAAATGCGGGCACCCAAAGACGACCCGCCAATACGAGCGCAATCCCTACCTTTTCAGCAAACAGCATGAAAAGTTACCTGAATGAAGCGGCCAATCGCGCAAGAAGATGCAATGGCAGAGGAAATTTGCAGATTAGACTTACCGTCGGCAACAATGGACGCGTAAGCAGTGTGAGTGCCGTCTCAGGCAACTTAAAGGGCACAGCTACAGAAAGATGCATTGTCAACGAATTCAAAAATCAATCGTTCCCAAAATTCCAAAGGCCTGCCTATATCAATACGACTTACAACGTAAGGTTATAATGAATCAGGGGTACAGCATTTAACTTTGGTATGAAGATTTCCAAAAGCCCAGAGGGCTTTTATATTTGTAGCCCCCGGTTGCGTTAGCTACCGGGGGTTAGGGATTTCGCCGTTTCCCCTCCCCCAGCTTTTTTCCAGCCCGGCGGGCTGGAAAAAAGCTGGGAAAAAGAAAGGCTGGTACGCTTCGATCCCCCGGTACTCGCTACGCTCCAACCGGGGGCTACAAACCTTGAAGTCCTGACGGACTTCATTTGGCAATACTTTTTTAAATGCTGTAGCCCAGACAATGAATGAACACGATATCATGATTCTTTTAAAATAGGCTATGTTTAAGCACCGTGGACATGGGGTTGGCTATAAGCCAGAATGACAATTGTCAGGAAACAAAAAATCCACACTCGCTAAACAAAGCCACAAATACAGTTCTCATCCGGAAGTTATTCTCTTCGTGCTTAACCTCCATTTCTCTTTGATATTTCTCCCTCATGGGACGACAGATAATTGAGCACATTAAATCTGCTCATCGCTAACTACATGTTTAACCGTCTTGCTCATTTACAACCAAATATCGAAAAGCTCATTCCTCTCATTCACGGAGCACACCGTTTTCTTGTATCCATGCATTGCCGCCCTGATGGCGATGCAGCAGGATCGGCTATTGCAATGGGACATATTCTTCGCGCATTGAACAAAGATGTAACCATCTTAAATGTCGACGAAATTCCGATGCAGTTAACGTTTTTAAATGGCGCTCAGGATATCGTCCATTCACTCGAAAGATTTGATTTCGATTTATGCATCATTCTGGACTGTGCCACCCCCGATCTATTGGGCAAGAAATTTCCTCATGACAAAATTACCTGCCCGATCGTCTATATCGATCACCATAGTGTTCCATGGCAGGATTGCGCAGTCAATTTGCACGATTCACAGGCCTCTGCCGTCGGTGAAATATTATTTCACCTGGCCAATGCCCTGAATGTCGAAATCACCCAGGATATTGCTGCTGCCCTGTATACTTCGATTATTACCGATACAGGATCATTTCGATATACCTCGACAACGGCAGATGCCATGCGAGTTTGCTCATATCTGCTTGCAACCGATATCAACGTCTGGGAAATCTGTTCGAATATTTACGAAAACAATCCCGTCGAAAAGATCCAGCTTCTCGGCCTCGTACTTCAGACATTATGGCTTTCGCATGACGGCAAACTCGCCTGCCTGCATGCCAACAGACAAATGCTCAAACAATGCCATTGTTCTGGAGCAATGACCGATGGATTTATCAATTATGCCCGAAGCATTGCCGGTGTCGAAGTCAGCATCTTTTTAACCCAGCTCGAAGATAATCTTTATCGGATGAGTTTTCGTTCGCGCGGAAATATCGATGTTTCACAAATCGCTGCCAGTTTCGGCGGCGGCGGTCATAAGAATGCAGCGGCCTGCACCATTGAAGGTTCTGTCGAATCCATACGCACACAGGTTGAAACGATTTTTGAAGATTTATTATAAATCAACATTTTTATTGACCATCCGCCACAATACCCCCTGCGAAAACCGCTATGTGCACGCGCATACGCGGTTTAATATAAATACACCTAACTTGAAGCGATAAGCTGATCAAGATAATCTTTCAAACTATGTGCCGTATTTAAGTACAAATCATGAAAAATGACAGTCTCTGTACCTTCTTTCTCTTTAATAACAATATTATAAAATTGATTATCCTTAATCTCCATGCCAAGTTCAACATGAATTGAAATTTGTAAATTATCCTTTGGAAAAGAACGAACCAGTCTGTTTCTTTTCTGGAATTCAATATTATCGTTACTTACAATTATACAACTTTTATCAAAAATGAAGAAACTGCTGAGAATGCCAATGGCGATGCACACACATCCAATTATGATATCTTTAGTGTAATGTATGCCTGGGCAATAATGCGGATGAAGCATGCATCTGCCATAAACAAACAGCAAAATAGCACCGACCACTGCGACACATACGCCTATAACAGCCAGAAGATTCGCATTTTTGTTATAAATATAGCATCTTGCATTTTCATAATATACTTTTATACCCTGCATGGGCGGCGGTGTGATGGGCAGCATGCCGGATTCCTTTTAAATCAAATAAAAAAGCCGCGTATTGTCATCCATACGCGCAAGTGTGTGGATGACAATAGCGGCTTTGCAGCTGCGTATCGCCGTCAGGCGATAGCAGCTGGTCACCAATATTCTATTTATAACAATACGCAAGTCGTCATCGGCGGAACTGTGACAGAATTACCGTTCACGCTGCAAGGCGCACCGGACATTGCCAACTGATCGGATTTTCCGGAGACATCGGCATGATTAAAGGTTCTGCTTTGCGTTTCGTGCGTATTGACGACAATGACCGCCTTTACATTATTATAGGATCGGCTGAATGCAAAAATACCGGAATCATTGTCCGAAGCGTTTGTATATTTGAGATTGGTCACATCACCACGGCGCAGCACTTCATTACTTTTGCGCAGCTGAATTACCTTTCGAATATGTTGATAAATTGGATTCTGCTGATCGAATGGCTGAATATTTTTGTAACCGAGTTCAGGTAGCTTCGAAAAGATAGAGCTGGATGTATCCCACATATCTTCGCGGTTACCAGGATCGTTGCCGCCGGTAAAGCCTTGTTCGGTTCCATAATAGATACAGGGAATGCCGCGCTGCAGGATCAGGAAAGCGAGTGCGTTTTTAAGAGAATCAACGCCTTTGGCATCATCGCGATCGTATAGATATCGTCCTACATCGTGGTTATCGAGGAAATTGACGAGCAAATCGCGTGGAGCGACGCCCTGGCCATTGGAATCTACGACGCCGTCTGGACGGGGAACTTTTCCGAATTTGTCATGGCGGCTGCCACTTTGTGGATCCCAGGCATAAAGCGAGCTGGTACCATTTTCGCCGCCGCATTTAGGGGATGAATTGCCAGGACCGCATTTGAAAGCCTGATCGATAGCGTATTTTTGAGAGAACAAAAAGACCGAATCGACGCCATTTTGTCCCTGCTCACTGTCGGAGGTATAAGCGGCCAGCAGGTCATCATTGCCATCGAAAGCCTCGCCGAACATGAGGAAATTCTTTTTACCGCGTGCCTTGGCATGCTTGCGGATGGCAGGTGCAAACGATTCCCAGAAAGAGTATTCGACGTGTTTGAGCGTATCGATACGGAAACCGTCACAGTCGGTGACATCAATCCAATAGGAGAATACCTGCGCCATGGCTTCCCGGACATCCTTGCGTTCCGTGGCCACATCCTTGAGACCACCGGGAAAATCGCCCAAAAGGGTCTGATCATTTTGCCAGTACTGTCTGGACTCGCCATCGAGATATCCGCCCGCCGATCCGTCATAATTGGTAATTTGATGGGTAAAGGGTTTATTGAGTTTTCCGAGCTGGCAGCATGAATTTGCCTTCGTACAGGGATCCCATGGTTTTGTGCAGACAACGCAGCTGCTGGCGGCATCGTCGCCATCACAGAGTCCAATGGCCCCACGACATGCGTCAAGTGCCGGGTTAGCATCCAAAAATGCCCGGCAATTTCCTTTACCTGCGCTATAACTTTCGGCCGAATAGATGGGCGTGAATTTGTAGCTTCTTGAATTGTAATCGTAATCAAGCTGGGTATCGTAATCGTAGGTACGCCCGCGACGATGGTACCAATCTGGATTGGAAAATCCCATGGCCTCGATTTCACTGTCGATGATGCCATTGCGATTGAGATCGATATTTTTCGGGCCCGGAGCGGTACGGCTAATGCTTGGAATATCGAAGAAAACGATAGGTGCCTCACCGGAGAGCCCCATCGAAGTATAGGCATCGATACCGTGTGCATCGAAGTCTGGATCATATTCTGTTACACGGCTCAGTTCACCGGCTTCAGGCCGTTGTGCGCCCTTATCGATATCGCCGCGACCGGCGAGCCATTCATTGGCCTGGCCATTCATATTGACATCGTAGAAGAAGACCTGCCCGACGTGATTGGTCACGATGTCGAGAATGAGTTTCATGCCGCGTTTGTGGAGTTCATCCGAGAGGCGGCGCAGAGTAGCGAGGTCACCAAAGTGGGGATTGTGTTTAAGAAAATCGACCGTCCAGTATCCATGATAGGAAGCAAATCCGGCATCTTCCTCGACGTTTTTGACAGGAGGAGAAATCCAGAGCGTCGTTACCCCGAGATTTTGCAAATAATCGAGTTTATCTATGAGCCCTTGCCAGTCGCCACCGTGATAGCGAGACATGGAGCGCGTATCGACATTGTAATCGTTATTGATATCGCCATTATGAAAGCGATCCACGATGACCTGATAGATAACTTCGTCGCGCCAATCCTTAACATTGGTCGTTAAAACGACGCCATCTTCATTAGGTTGGGTTGGCAGATTATCCGCTTCAACACAGCCAAAAGAACTTGCAGCAAGACCACATAAAACAGCACTTAACGCAAGGCGATGAATGCTTTTTTTCATAGATACAACCTCATAAAACAGAGAGGAGAGAAACCGGGAACAGGCAAGTTGTTAGAGTTTTTTGTTGCCGAACAGGCCACCTTTTCCGCCAGTGAGCGAAACTTTTGGCTTGGGAGCTTCGGCTGCGGGAGCAGCGCCAGCAGCTTTCTTTTTACCAGAATGTTTGGGAGCTGCTTTTACGGGGGCAGCCTGAGCAACGATCTGATGTTTTGACATCGTCAAAGCATGCAGAGATGGGTCGTCCTTGAGAAATGAAACGACACCGGTCTCATAATCATCGGCGAGTGCATAGGGATCGACGGGTTCCTCGCGAGTGAGGGCGAAAACAGCAGTACCAATGATCACAATAAACACGGCAGCAGCGGCAATCACGAATGGCAGGATATTCTTCTTAGGTTCGGCATTCTTAGCCATTTGCTCGCGCTTCAAAGCCTCAAGCTCATCTTCCTGATTTTTTTTCAGTTCGATAGCCTGGAGTTTTGCTTCGGTTTTTCGTTGTTTTTCGGCAGCTGCAGCTCTTTGACGTTCTTCTTCGGCCTTTTTCTGACGTGCTTCTTCTTCGAGGTCAATCAAGCCAGCCTCAATATCTTTTTCACGCTGAAGTTGTGCCTGCATTTCAGCCTGACGCATTTTAATATCTTCCTGAGCCTGCTGCTCAGCAATAATGGCACGCTCAGCTTCAAGACGGGCATTTTCTTCTTCGCGTTCCTTGGCTAAACGGGCTTCTTCTTCAGCATGCCTGCGATTTTCTTCCAGACGTTTGCGTTCTTCTTCCGCAGCTGCAGCAGAATCATCCAAAATACTTCCGAGAAGATTTCTGGCATTTTCTGAATTGCCTTTTTTCTTATCACGGCGGACTTTTGCCACACTTCCACTTGCCGATACTTTCGTCAATTTATCCAGTTCACTCAGGTTATTTGCCATTGTATATCTCCTGCACACAAAAAGGTCTGCATTGGCACACACCTCTCATTTTTACATAACATTTTTTAGCATGCATGTGAAGGTTTACACATGCATAGTGGCTTTTGTTAATTTATACCGTCGTCAAAAGGTCCATTTCCAACCGGCCATTCGAATCCAAACGAACCTTCATATCCTCAATCAGCCAGGTATCATTTGGAAAATGGGTCTCTTTTCTCGAAGCCATCAGTTGAATAAGTTTTGTTAAATTGACGCGTCCATTGGCCGAATCATACAAAACCCGAATGGCATCCCTACCCATGATACAGGCATTCCAAACACTTCTGGCAAGTTCAAGGGCCTCGGTAGATTTTTCAGGCCCCATTTTGCTGCAAAGCGGCTGTGCAAACATCATAAATGTCATTTCGCGATTGGTAGAAGCGCTGTGTTTTTTTGCGGGAACCCCAAAAATAGTATCTTTTGGCCGACTGATTGCACTGTCTTCATCCAGCTCAAGATTGGCGACTTCGTCAGACCTGTACCGCATGCCAGAGTTATTCCTGTAATCCACAGATTCTGGCCGCTGCGAATGCTGCTCCTGCCAGTTCCTGACCTTATGCATTGGCATGGGTGGAACGACAGGTTCTTCATCCTCACTTGCTACCGGCTGTATATTCGAATACGACCTGCCTTGCGGTGGTTTAGGCATACGATTTCCCGAAGAAGGCGAAACCACTTGTTCTTCGGGCTGATGATATCCCATGCCATATTGCATCCGCCCTCCCTGGCCGGGCATTCCAGGCATGTTGCGCTGCGATACGCCGACAGAGCGAGATGAGTTATAATCCGGTCCCATACCTTGTGACATAGCAGGCATCACACCAGATTGCATTGACTGAGGCACCACACCGGATTGCATTGGCTGTGGAAACGCACCGGATTGCATTGGCGGCTGCATTGCACCAGGCTGCATTGGCTGAGGAAACGCACCGGACTGCATTGGCGGCTGCATTGCACCAGGCTGCATTGGC
>OCTW011506327.1_pt1 | contig 14850 bp, 10 predicted proteins | sample 1539671 | NCBI WGS metagenome assembly OCTW01 (sample SAMN02144230, study PRJEB22623) | gut metagenome | biome: sheep rumen | host: Ovis aries | place: New Zealand
TATTATACCTGTTCTGGCAATTCTGATGGTGAGTATTATACACCACTTGCATCCTATTATGGCTATCGCTATTGCAGTATAACAACAACAGATAAGATTGAAATAGATTCCGCAGTAAGTATACCTATAACATCAACGCCTATATTAAGAAGTGAAATAGAAACTGATAATAGTTTAGTAAATCAGTTGTTCTCAAATATCATATGGGGTCAGAGAAGTAATTATGTCAGTATCCCGACAGACTGTCCACAACGTGATGAGAGATTGGGTTGGTTAGCAGACACTCAATTATTTTGCAGAACAGGGATGTATAATGATGATTCCAAAAGTTTCTTTCATAAGTGGATGCAAGATCTTAGGGATGGGCAGTGTCAAGATGGTTCAGTACCGGCAACAGCACCTGTAATTTATGATAGCAAAGCAGCCGGATGGTCGGATGCCGTAATCATAGTACCATGGCAGACGTTTCTAATGTATGGTGACACCACAATTGTAGCTGAAAACTTTGAAGCCATGAGTCGATACATGGATTGGCTTTCAAAGCAACATGATGGGGACATTATTTATGCTGGTGCTAATACGGATTTTGGCGATTGGCTTGCACCTGTATCGACAGATAAGCGTTATGTAAGTATGGCCTATTATGCATATGATGCACAGTTAATGGCAAAAATGGCTAGAATTTTATCAAAAGATACTCCTGCATATTTACAACTTGAAGAATCATATAACAATCTATATCAGAATATTCGTGATGAGATACAAAAAGTGTTTTTCAGAGGTGGATTGCCTATCCAGTCGACTCAAACTACTTATTTGTTAGCTCTGGCATTTAATCTTTTTCAGGATGTAGAACAGAGGAACAAATTGATAGAAGGATTGAACCAATTGATAACTGATAATGATGAAACGCTAACAACAGGATTCGTAGGTACCGCATTATTAAATACAACGTTGTCAGAATGTGGCCTGAGTGATAGAGCGTATGGATTGTTACTACAGAGAAAATGCCCTTCATGGCTTTATAGCGTTGATCAGGGGGCAACAACAATGTGGGAGCGATGGGATTCTTATACCAAAGAAAACGGTTTTGGAGATGAAGGAATGAATTCATTCAACCACTATGCGTATGGAGCAGTTGGTGAATGGATGTATCGATATATGCTAGGAATAGAAGTAGATGAAGAGATGCCGGGTTATAAGAAAATAGTTTTGCAACCCCAAGCAGATATGCGTACAACAATTCCACCAGGACAAAGTGTAATAAAATCATGCTCTGGGATCTATGAAAGCCAGTATGGTAGCATTGTGGTGTCATGGGATTTGGATGAAAACAATAAAAGGAATTATCATTTTATCGTACCAGCTAATACCACAGCAAAATTGCGTTTGCCACTAGATGACGCATCCTCTCTGACAGTATTGAATTATTTCGGTGGTGATGAAGGTGTACAATACATAGGTAAAGAAGGGGAGTGTTGTGTTTATTCATTAAAATCGGGAGAATATTACGCTAAGAGTTCTAAGACAACAGAATTAAGCGAAACCTTTACTGATGATTCTTTTGATATCGTGATAACCGATGATAAACTAAAGGTAAATGGAGTAGCTAAAGAAATGACAATATACGATGTCCATGGTCGGATGATATCGAAAAGTAAAGGGGATGTTCTAGAAGTAGGACACACAACCCTCGGAATTTATTTGATAAGAATCGATACAGGTGATACGATAATAATTCGAAAGATCTCTATAAGATAGTCGATAGTAATTAATCGACATTCAACATAGGAATGCAATAGAAGGATGCGCCCATATGAATATAGAAAATAAAAAAGATAATAATAGAAGACTAATTAAAAACACCTTTGCATTATACTGTCGTACGGCAGTTGTAATGATGGTATCTCTGATTGTCACCCGTTACTTATTAAAAGTATTGGGAGAAGAAGATTATGGCCTTTATAATGTTGTGGCCAGTGTCGTGGTTTTATTTACCTTTTTGAATGCTAGTATGACACAGGCCATACAGCGGTTCTTGACTTTTGAAATTGGCCGTGATGATAAAGAAGCATTTAAGCGTGTATATAGTATGAGTTTCATTACTCAATTGATAATGATTCTTGGCTTAATCCTATTTTGTGAAATTATCGGTGTTTGGTATATTAATTACAAGTTGAATATTGACCCGACAAGGCTGACAGCCGCCAATTGGGCTTTTCAATTCTCAATAGTAACGATATGCATTAATTTCTTAAGAGTACCTTATGAATCGTCAGTAATAGCCTATGAAAAGATGTCATTCTTTGCATATGTAAGTATTTTGGATGCTGTATTAAAACTATTACTGGTTTATTTGCTTTCAAAAGCATCAGCAGACAAACTTGTCACCTATGCTATTTTGCTTACAATTGAAACTTTTATTATTTATCTTGCTTATCAATTGTATTGCCGATTAAAGTTCGAAACATGTCGGTTTAAGTTGATATGGGACAAAAAGCTGATGCTTGAAATGATGTCTTTTTCAGGCTGGACGGTCTGTAGCAGTGCAACAGATGTTGTTACCCAGAATGGAGTTGTCTTATTGCTTAATTACTATGTTGGTTTAATAGCAAATGCGGCGATGGGGGTTGCCAACCAAGTTAGTACAGCAGTGAAGTCTTTCGTAGCTGGTTTTCAAACATCTTTCCGGCCTCAAATCGTCAAGGCATACGCACAGAACGATACCCCTTATTTAAGCTCGCTTATAACCAAGACTTCAAAGATTTCCTTTATCTTAGTTTTTATTCCTGCTGTAATATTAATTGTAAATGCACCTTTGGTGCTGAGAATTTGGCTAACAGACGTCCCAGAATATACTGTTTCTTTCTGTCGATTGTTATTGGTCTGCTGTATAATTGACGGGGTAAGCGGTCCTTACAATTGTGCTATTATGGCCACAGGAAAGATTCGTAATTATCAAATTGCAATAAGTATTAGCTTTTTGCTAGACATACTGCTTTGCTGGCTGGCATTATCTATAGGGGTATCAGCACATTACATACTGGGATTTAGAATTTTGACCAGAGGCCTCCTTAATTTAATTATAGGAATCATTTATCTAAAAAAACTAATAGGGTTCGGGATATTGGATTATTCACGTGAAGTTTTCAAACCGATACTGATTTATCTTGCCCTTTTTATCCCTTTGATACTATATATCCCAACCATTTTTACTGGGTTGACCCTCTTAATTGTATCTACATCTTATATTCTATTTATAGGCATCGCATTGTCTATGCTAGTTATATTGAAAAAAAACGAGCGTCAATATCTTGTATCATTAGTTCGCAAAAAATAGTTTATATTTCAGGTTATAAATTTCTGATATGGAATTGTCTTTTCACTATGTAGTCTTTGGATATGAGAGAGATTACTTCCGTGTTATGTTTCAGGAAGCAGTCGAAAAGTTGGGAGTAGAGTATATTGATAATCCTATACGACACAGCAGTCATAATAGAGTTTTACGTTGCTTGTACGATATCCATCATAATCAATATTTAAATTGGCGGTTTGAATTGCCGTTAAAAAAGAAATGGTATCCTTTATATTACAAAGGTCAGCAGTCAAAGCCGATTTGTTTTGTATTTCTTATGGAATGGAACTATCCGAAATATATACCCTTATATAAGCTATTAAGGAAAAACTATCCCGGCTGCAAACTAGTACTCTATTTGGAGGATATAGTTACATCACGAGGGGATGTGTTTTCTTTCGAAACACTTAGCTATTTTGACAGAGTGGTGTCTTATGACAAGGGAGATGCAGAACATTATGGATTCCTATGCTATCAAACTTTTATGTCAAAGATAGATTTACCTAAACAAAAAGAAAAGCAAACAGATGTTTGCTTTTGGGGTGTTGAAAAGAATAGGAAGGAAATGATAAATGCCGTTTATCAACATTTGAATAATGGTGGCTTGAAGTGTGATTTCCTTGTGACGGGAGTAAGAGGTAAAAACACTTTGACTGACGGGATAAAAACAAGGAAGCATGATAAACCATATATGGATTACATTCAAGCTGTCACAAATAGTAATTGTATATTAGAAATAATGCATCATACGGCAGTTGGATATACATTACGGACTTGGGAGGCTTTGTTGTATAGCAAAGTATTATTAACGAATAATGAGGAACTCAGGAACAGTCCTTATTATAACCCGGAAAAAATGATGTTATTCAACCATGTTGAAGAAATTGATATGGATAAGTTGAGGGAGTTAATTAATAATAATAGCGCTTTTGATTACCCTTCGGTATCACCGGTTTCTTTTTTTTATTTTATCGAAGATAATTTGTTATGATGGTTTATTTACCAGCTATTTTTTTTGGACTATGCTTTTTTAATTCAATCCGGAAATACGGCTGGAATGTAGAGGCTCTTTTGTTTTCAATTTATTTTGTAACCGGTATAGCCTCAATTCTTCTTGACGCAAATAATCTATATGATTATAACTGTCTTAAAATGGATTTGGGCTTCTTTGCTCCAATTGCATATTGTTTGTTGTTATATATATGCATAAAACCCTTTGAGGGGATTAATAAAGGAACCGCTATTTGTGAAGTCGTAGTTAAGAACAATAGAATTGTTAAATATACAGTGGTTATATTTTTCGTAATTTTTATTATAGATCTTTATGTGGCATCAACAAGTTTTACTCAGATACTTGCGAATTCTACATTAGCACAGCTAAGACATAACAGCTATGGAGAAGATAGGGTTTCATTTTATAACCACTTGCAGGGGCTGCCTCGATATATATGTGCGGCAACAACATTTTTCTTTGCAAGCTCTTTTTATTTACTAGTTATTTTTTTTGTAAATGTTATAAATAGAAAGAACAAGTGGTATTATAATGTAATGGCACTACTTGCGTCAATGAATCAATTAATAGGTTCTGTATTTCAAGCTGATAGATCGCAGTTTGTATATTGGATTATGATGTTTGTGTTATTATATACCTTTTTTTATAAAAGTATTGGTAGGCGGCATTTAAAAATAACAATGTTTGCTTATATCCTCCCCGTGATAGTTCTAGGATTTTCATACATTCTGGCGGTAAGTCTGTCAAGATGGGGTGATTCTGATAATGGGACAGGGGGAGGGATGGTTTTGTATTTAGGACAAAATTTTTTTAATTTCTGTAATTATACTAATTATTTCTGGGACACCCCGCATTCTTTGGTAGAACTGTTCCCATTGACCCATTACCTTATGGGAGAAACATATTGGGATTGGTGTGATTTGGTCGAGTCAAGAACCCATATCTTCATAAAGAATTTTAGCACATTCCTAGGCTATATTTGTTCAATCTCAGGTCCAATAATTATGATTATTTACGCAATATTTTATAATAGAATTTCAACTTTAATGCTATATAGAAAATCAAATGTGGTTTCATTGTGGTATGTGACGAGGTTTTGGATAGTTGCATTAGTCCCAGCATGCGGTTTTTTTTGCTACCCTTATTCATTTGAAACTAACACTATTGCTTTGTTTTTGTGGCTAATCATAGGTAATTATTCAAGAAGATGAAAGTATTAATTATTGGACAACTCCCAAAAGAGATGGGAGGTAATTATACAACTGGAATTGCCAGAGTGATAGGGGAACTTTCTAAACACAACTTTGGAGACGCAGAGGTAGTAATATATGGAACCAATATATCCAACAAAATTGCGAGCACGCTAAATAATGATGATAACCATGGGTGTTCTTTTGCTGGGTATAAAATTAATCCTTTAGGTATGTTATTCCTGCTGATTCGTCATCCATTGAAGACACTAAGGGCATTTAAAGATTTTAGGATTCATAAAGATGCATCTGTGTTACACTTGGAATTCTTCAGGTATAACTTTGCTAGAATTATTAAAAGGGTGAAACCTGATCTTGTAAATTATCATGGAAGCGGTTTCATAGCAATGTTTCATGCAAACAAGTTATATAATGTTCCAATTGTATTAACCCTCCATGGATTGATGTGGTGTGGCACTGATACTGAAGACCCAAGAGAAATTGAATGGAAAAGAGCCTCAGAATTGACTCTACCACTAGCCAAGAGGTATACAACACTTAATGAGAATGCCTTAAAGAAAATGCTTAAGCTTGGTGTAAAAAAAGAGCAAGTTGACATTATACCTAATGGGGTAGATTCACATAAGTTTTATTATTCTGAGGCTGCCCGAAAAGAATATAGAAAGAAATTTGCTGTAAAAGAAAGTACTTTGGTGTTTATTACAGTTGGAGTTGTGATAGATAGAAAGGGACAATTCTCGTTTTTAAAGATTTTAGAATCTTCAGGTGTGGATTATCAATATTGGATTGTTGGAAAAGGTCCTGATGAAGAAATCATTAATGAATATGTAAAGCAGAATCATATTGAAGACAAGGTGAGGATGTTAGGTTATATCCAAGATGTTGATCTGTATCAATATCACTCTGCGGCTGATGTGTATGCACACGGCAGTACTGTAGAAGGGCAGGCACTTTCAGAGGTGGAAGCCCATGCAACTGGTTTGCGTGTTATTGTAAACGAGAAAATATCAGAAACAGTTATAGGTAATGCTCACAAAGAAAAAGATAGATATTTGATAATGAATTTTGATGTCCCTAACATCCAAGAGTTGTGTTCTTGGCTTACCCATGAATGGCATCGAGTATCAACACAAAGATATGATTGGGGGAATATTGCAAATCGCTATGCTGAAGTATATAACAAGATAATTAACAAATAAAAAAATAAATAATATGGGAGTTTTTTTGTATTCAAACAGACCAGTTAATGTGTCTAAGATAGAGGAGGTTTTTGTCTCACGTGGACACAAAAATGTAAAAAATCATCAATTTGGAAATGAAATCATCATTCACTCTGGTAAAACATTGGTAAATAATGTGGGCGAACTAGGCTCAGAAGCCCTTGGTGCAAATAATGGTGATTTTATACTCGGAGTTGGAACATATATATATAAAGGCAAATTTGGTGATGATGCTTTAGGAGTTATATGGGAAGACATAGAATCTATTCTTAAAGAAAATAGTATTTATGGTCATTATGCTTTTGTTGTACGTAAAAATGGTACTACATATGTGTTTAACGACATGTCTGGTACACTAAGATTGTATGTTGTGACCGATGATGATGAAGGTACAGTTATAACATCTTCGATGGTAGCAGCAATTGCATCTATAGAGGAACCAAAATTTGATAAGGACAGGTTGAGCGGTTTTTTGGCATCCGAATTTGCTAATGAAATTCCATTTGTTAAAGGTGTTGATAATATTAATTCACAGAAGTATTATTGTAGAAAAGAAAATACTTCAGGTATATGGATTAGACGAGAAATTGAAGAGGTAAAACGGATAGATACGCTAGAAGATGCCGTACCCTTTGTTCGCTCTCTCTTCAAGCAACAGACGCATCAGTTGCAAGCTTTTGGTAATGAAAAATGTAGTATTGAGTTGACTGGTGGTTTAGACAGTCGATTATCAACTTCGAACCTTGATGCAGATGGATTCAACTATGAATTTATTCACTATCCATTGTTTGGACCGGATAAAGAAGTAGCGGATATAATTTCAGAAAACGAGCAAAAACGAATGCTAGTCCAGACGAATATCCCTATTGGCGAAAAAGGAAAAGAATTCTATGGAGAATTTGACTACGGCTTTAATTATTTCAGACAATATGCCAATCCTCGTTGGGTTGTTGAGAATAGATTACAGTTTTCCGGGGCATTGGGTGAATGCTTAAGTACTCCTTTAAGTATAGATTACCTCGATGATTCAAGAATTGAATCACTTATACAGAAATTAGCAGGTAGTAAATTAATGAACAGTGAGTGTCTTTCGGGCTATTATAGATATCTGAGGAATTACTTTGTGTCACGCGGCTTTGATGTAGATGAACAGATGGACGAAAAGACACTATACGACTTTGAACAAATGTTCGAGGGACAGTTATGTGGCGACTTTATGTATAATTCAGGAGCACAGGCACAATTGTATTTCTATAATATGTATGTTGAATGGCATTTTAATCATTATGTCAGCGATATTGCATACAAAGTTAAGAATGCAAGAAAATTATCTATAGCATGCATTAAGGAAACCAGTCCTAAATATGCGTCATATCCTTTTGTTTCCCGCCGTCGTACAAAGCGTAAATCTGTGAAAGCTGTATCAGAGCTTCCATTGCATTATTTTAGCTTTAACGGGGTAAAGAAGTTGCTGCCTAAAACTATTGTTGATTTCTTGTATGAGAAAATGGGGCGAAGCTTTAGCAAGACCCGTTTTAATGCAATAGATCTAGATATGTATAACGATATCGTAGAAGTTGAGGAAATTAAGAAACATAGGAATCTTTATAGCAACACATTGAATCGTATGTATTCTGTCGAGGTTCTTAGAAGAAAATTCAATATTACTTATTAAAAAATGGCGCGGTTGTCCAAAATAATAACGACGGCTATACAAAGGGGGAATAAGACGTTATTTGATATTCCTCGCCAGGAAGAGGAGTCATATTTAAGAAAACTTGGGCCTGCCAAGGATGATTATGACCGTTCTTATAAACAATATAAATGCCAGAATTATTTTATGCCTCCATGGAAGGTCGTAATACTTAATATCTTCGCTTTCTTTTTTTTATTACCGACGGTCATATATTTGGTTCTTAAACGTACTATTGTTAACCGACAAGAATTGATACAGGCAATAGGCGAGTTTAAAGGCATCACTGAAATTATCCCAGATACGCTCCAAAGACGGTATAAAATAGTCATTGCAGAAATCTCTCGGCCATCATTGTCAGTAAGGGATCTATCGTATGTTTTACAGATGGCTTTACGATATCCATTGGCACCGTATTTTACAATAAAGTGTACACTCAAGCTCGGGGAATATAGTCAAACAATATATTGCCATAAGCCAGATGCCATCATGGTACATAATGAACCATCCTTTACTGTTACTGTTTTGACAAACTACTGTAACAATAAAGGTGTTAAACATATTAACGTTATGCATGGAGAGAAACTTTATTATATACGTGACAGTTATTTCCGCTTTGATGAGTGCTATGTTTGGAATGATCATTATATAAAGCTGTTCACTTCTATGAATGCAGCACCTGATCAATTTATAGTAGAAATCCCACATTCGCTAAAAATAGATACTCAGAAGTATATTAATAAGAGTGATTATGCGGATTATAAATACTACCTGGCAATTTATAATGAGGAAGAAATAAGAAGTATCGTAGAATCCCTAAGTTTTGTAGGACGTAGTGGTGAAACAGTAAAATTCAGACCACACCCAAGGTATAGTAATATTAAATTATTGGAAAAATATGTGGGAAAAGAACAAATTGAAAACCCTAATGAAGTGTCGATATTATCCTCTATATCCAATCTTAAATATGCAGTAGGTTCATTTACTACGGTATTAAGCCAGGCATACTTTTCTGGCAAGGGCGTTATTTGCGATGATGTCACTTTTTCTGAACAATATAAAAAATTGAAAGACTTAAAATATATTTTGGCAAGCATGCCGCTACCCAAATTATCAGATTTTCAATAAATAGTTTATAATATGCAAGACATTAAGATTTGTGTGGTAGGCCTCGGATACGTTGGTCTGCCGTTGGCGCGGTTGTTTTCAACCAAGTATCCAACAATTGGTTATGACATGAATCAGGCGCGAGTTGATGCACTGATGGCTGGTCATGATGCTACGTTGGAAGTGAAAGATGAGCTGTTGCAGGATGCTATCAAGAATCATGGCTTTATCTGTACAACAGACATGGAGAAGATTAAGGATTGCAATTTTTACGTAGTTGCTGTTCCTACTCCAGTAGATGAGAACAAGGCTCCAGATCTTCGCCCTCTATGGGGAGCCAGTGAGACAGTTGGTAAGGTTATCTCTAAGGGTGACATTGTTGTTTATGAGTCTACTGTTTATCCCGGTGTAACCGAAGATGAGTGTATTCCCGTTGTTGAGAAGGTTTCAGGCTTGAAGTTCAACGTTGATTTCTTCGCAGGCTATTCTCCTGAACGTATTAACCCGGGTGATAAGGTACACACCGTAGAGTTTATTAAGAAGATTACCTCCGGTTCAACTCCCGAGGTGGCTGACATTATTGATAACGTCTATAACTCAGTGCTAAAGAATGGAACGCACAAGGCTCCTTCCATGAAAGTGGCTGAGGCAGCAAAGGTGATCGAGAACTCTGAGCGTGACATCATGATTGCCTTCTTCAACGAGCTTTCTAAGATATTCACGCTGATGGGTATTGATACGACTGATGTTGTAGAGGCTGCTGGTACTAAATGGAACTTCATTAAGATGAATCCAGGTCTTGTTGGTGGTCACTGCATTAGCGTTGACCCTTACTATTTGGCACAATGTGCTCAGCGTTTAGGTTATAATCCTGAGATTATCCTTGCTGGTCGTCGTATGAATGATGGCATGGGTGCTTACGTGGTTGACCAGACCATAAAGCACATGTTGAAGAAAGGTATCCAGGTCCTGAAGTCCAACATCATCATTATGGGCTTCACCTTCAAGGAGAACTGCCCTGATGTTCGTAACACCCGTGTAGTAGATATCTATCACGCCCTTCAGGAGTACAATGTGAATGTTACTGTATATGATCCTTGGGCTAACCCTGCTGCTGTAAAGCATGAATATGGTATCGACATTGTTAGCGAATTGCCTAAGGGTAAATTTGATGCAGCTATTGTTGCTGTAGCCCATAAGCAGTTCCGCGATAATGATGTGGATTGGGATAACCTCTTGGAGAAGAATCATGTCATCTTTGATGTGAAGTGCATCCTGCCTAGAGAGATTGTGGATGGAAGACTGTAATCAATTGAGAAATAGATATAAATGGCAAATTTTGCATTAATTGGTGCCGCAGGCTACATTGCTCCGCGTCACATTAAGGCCATCGCAGATACGGGTAACAACCTGGTGGCCGCTTATGATCGTTTTGATAGTGTGGGAAGACTTGACAGTTCCTTCCCCGAGTGTTCTTTCTTTACAGAGCAGGAGCAGTTCGAGCGCTTTGTAGATAAGTGTAAGGGAACAAAAGACCAGATAGACTGGCTGGCAATCTGCACTCCTAATTACACTCATGATGGCTTTATCCGTTATGGGTTAAAGAATGGAATGAATGTGATTTGCGAGAAACCTATTGTTATTCACAGCGCAAGTTTGGAAGAACTGATTAAGGTAGAGCAAGAGACCGGCCATCAGGCATACAACATCCTCCAGCTTCGCTTGCATGATAAGATTGCTGCACTGAAGAAAAAGATAGAAGCTGGACCAAAAGATAAAATCTATAATATAGACCTCACCTATATCACTTCCCGTGGTAAGTGGTATTACACCTCTTGGAAGGGTAATAACCACAAGTCAGGTGGTGTAGCTACTAACATTGGTGTACACTTCTATGATATGCTCCAATGGATTTTTGGTCCTGTAAAAAAGAACATCGTAAATGTGATGAGTTTTGACCGTGTAGCTGGTGTCCTTGAACTAGAGCAGGCTCATGTGAAGTACTTCCTGAGCATCAATGCAGACTGCTTGCCTGAGAATGCCGTACAGGGTGAGAAGAAAACCTATCGTACACTGAACATTGACGGTGAGGAATTTGAATTCAGTCAAGGATTTACTGAACTTCATACTGAAAGTTATCGTAAGATACTTGCAGGAGAAGGATTCCGTATCAGTGAGGCACGAAATTGTATTAAGATTGTAGAGGAAATCCGCACTACCACACCGATTGGGCTTGTAGGTGATTATCATCCTCTAGCAGAGCGTCCTCTGGCAAAGCACCCCTTCGGATGGGATGATGTAAAGTACTAATTGGCACACAGATATCACAGATTACGCAGAATGAATAAGATTCAAATGGTTGACCTCAAAGGTCAATACCTCAAGATAAAAGATGAGGTAGATGCCGGCATCCAAAACGTCATTGACAATACGGCCTTTATCAACGGGCCTATTGTCAAGGACTTTGCCCAGCATCTGAGTGAGTATATGGGCGGTTGTCATGCAATCACCTGCGCCAACGGAACCGATGCCCTCCAGATTGCCTTGATGGCGTTGGAGTTGAAGCCTGGTGATGAGGTGATTGTGCCAGCTTTTACCTATGTTGCTTCTGCAGAGGTGATTGGACTCCTGGGTCTGACACCTGTAATGGTGGATGTAGACTATGATACCTTCAACGTGACAGTTGATAATATCAAGAAAGCCCTTTCTCCCAAAACAAAGGCTATTATCCCTGTTCACCTGTTTGGACAGAGCTGTGATATGGAGCCAATTCTCAATTTCGCAAAGGAGCACAATCTCTATGTGATTGAGGATAATGCTCAGGCTATTGGTGCAGAATACACCTTCAGTGATGGTCATAAAGCTAAGACTGGCACAATGGGTACCATAGGCTGCACCTCTTTCTTCCCGTCGAAGAACCTTGGATGCTATGGTGATGGTGGTGCTATCTTTACCAATGATGATGCTCTTGCTGAGCGCATCCACATGATTGCCAATCATGGCCAGCGGGTAAAGTATCATCATGCGGTTATTGGTTGCAACTCCCGTTTGGACTCTATTCAGGCTGCAGTTCTTGATGTGAAGCTTCGTCATTTGGATGAGTATTGTAAGGCACGCTATGAGGCTGCTACTTACTATACCAAGCAGCTGAAGGCTTTTGATCCGGAGGAGAAGTTCTTCATTACTCCTAAGGAGTTGCCATACAGTACGCATGTTTATCATCAGTACACACTGAAGATTAAAAATGGCAAGCGTGATGAGTTGAAGAACTACCTTGCTGAGCAAGGCGTGCCCAGCATGATTTACTATCCGCTGCCACTTCAAGAGCAAGAGGCTTTCAAGCCTATTACCCGTGCTGGTGAGGCTTTGGATAAGTCAAGAGAGTGTGCTTATTCTGTGCTTTCTCTTCCGATACATACTGAGATGACACATGAAGTACAAGATATTATTATTAATAAGATAAAAGAATTCTTCATATAAATGAATATTTTGATGATTAGTCACTATGCAGGTGGTATGGAGTATGGTATGGAATACCGCTCCTATTACCTGTCTAGGGAGTGGGTGAAACAAGGGCATCATGTAACGGTAGTTGCTGCCACATATTCTCATCTTCGTTTGAAAAATCCAAATGTCAATGAGGATTATTCCGATGAAATAATAGATGGGATTCATTATGTCTGGATAAAAACACCTGAGTATGGTGGCGCATTGGCTAGAATAAAGAATATGGTCACATTTGTACGTAAGTTAAGTAAGTATAAAGATAGACTTATTTTGGAGTCGAAGCCAGAACTTGTGATTGCGACATCGGTATACCTCTTGGATATATATCCAGCACGAGAAATTGCTCAGAAGACGGGGGCAAAACTATGTTACGAGTGTCACGACATTTGGCCCCTTTCACCTCAAATCATTGGTGGCTATTCGAAATGGCATCCATTCATCATGGTGATGCAGAAAGCGGAGGATGATACATATAAATACGTAGACAAGGTTGTATCGCTTTTGTGGAATTCGGAAGAACACATGAGAGAAAGAGGGTTGGCGCCAGGAAAATTCGCATGTGTCCCTAATGGTTATGACCCAGATGAATGGACAGAAGAAAAGCGTTCTATGGAGTTACCTACAGAGCATAAAGCATTCTTTAACCAATTACCAGAAAAAAAGATAGTTGTTGGTTTTGCTGGAAGTTTTGTGGCAAGTTGTTCTTTGTTAATAATGATAGAAGAGGCGAGTCTTCTAAGAGATGACAAGAGACTACACTTTGTTTTGGTTGGTAAAGGACCGGAAGAAACAGCACTAAAGAACAAAGTGGTGGAGCTAGGGTTGAATAACGTAACAATATTACCGCCCGTTCCTAAGAAATGTATACCTTCTCTAATCTCTCATTTTGATATAGCATATATGGGAGGTATTCATTCTATACTGCATTACTATGGTACATCGATTAATAAGGTGACAGACTACATGCTTGCATCACGTCCAATTATAGACTCCCATGATGAACCAGGATCGGTGGTAGAAAGGACCAATTGCGGGATTAGAGTTGAAGCTGAGAATCCACGTTTGGCTGCAGATGCCATATTAAAGATAGCATCTCTAAGTGAAGAAGAAAGAAAAGAAATGGGTGATAGAGGACGAAAGTATGTTGAAACTAACCTTAAGTGGTCAGTTTTAGCTGAGAAATTCATAAAAGAAATGGAGGTAGAATAATGAAGGATTTAAGAATCATTGTAACAGGTGCGGGAGCACCAGGCATTGCGGGTACAATTCACTCGCTTAGAGAAAACCCGGATAAACGAAAAGTCGCGATAATAGGCACTGATATAAAGGAAGATGTCATTGGAAAGTATATTTGTGATGAGTTCCGTACAATCCCCAAAGCAACATCTCCTGAGTATCTTGATGCACTTGTCTCTCTTTGTAAGAATGAAAGAGTAGATGTTTTAGTTCCACAAAACACGGCCGAATTGTTGATTCTTTCAAAGAATAGAAGCTTATTTGACAAGATTGGTGTAAAAATCCTTGTGTCGGATTACAATGCTATTGTAAAAGCCAATGATAAGTTCAATTTGATGGAGACAGCAAATAGATGTGGTGTTCCTACGACTAAGTATACTGTTTGTTCAGATTTTGATAGTCTAGCAAATAGCGTTAAGAAAATAGGAGATGATGGCACAGCAGTGGTCAAACCGCCTATGTCAAATGGATCACGTGGCGTTAGAATCATTACAAAGAGTAGAGATAGA
>OCTW011395603.1_pt1 | contig 14847 bp, 35 predicted proteins | sample 1539671 | NCBI WGS metagenome assembly OCTW01 (sample SAMN02144230, study PRJEB22623) | gut metagenome | biome: sheep rumen | host: Ovis aries | place: New Zealand
TCCTTTCAATAAAGAGAAGTAGTATATTCATATTTTCCTTCTTGTGTAAAAACCATTAACCGAGATTCTAACTCCAATGCGGGATAAGTTGGGGCGGGAGTATCATGAGGTTTCCTGTCAATCCATTGGTCTTGGAAAACTGCTGGTTTAGCATCCCATAAAATAGTTTTGAGAAGTTCGTAATCTGTCATTTTCTTTATCCTTTCCGTTCCTCTTGGAACAATATCATTATATCAGAATTATAGGAAAAGTCAACACCATATTTTAGATGTAATACATCTAATAATTTAAAATGAAAATGCTCCCTCAGAGAGGGAGCATTTCCTATTACGCCTTGCGGGAGTAGGTATTAACCTTGCCCTCGGTCTTATCAATCTCATCCTTCCACAGGCGAGTGATGGCATACTGGAGGTTGCCCTTCGTGAAGCCCTCGGGCAGAGTGTCCTGCACCGCTTCATAGATTTCGGTGATGGTAGCAGGAGCATCCATCACAGCGAGGACAACATCCTTCGCCTGAGCATACAGAGCGTCTTTCGCCTGCTTGGCTTCAGAGTTGCGGTTGATTTCCTTCTGGAACTCAGCAAGGATTTCGGCATCGTCAAAGCCCTTGGCGGTCAGGAAAGCGTAAACGGTGGCGTAAGTGGTGTTCTTCATTCTAAAAGTCCTTTCTGGTTTTTTAAGAGTTTTCCTTCTCTTTATCTTTCGTAGTTATTATATCACGGTTTTGGGAGTTTGTCAAGAGTTTTTTGAAACTTTTTTGTTCCGAGGTTACGGATGTTTGCAATCCACATTTTCCTGCATTTTCCCATTTGGCGCCTTCGGGAAGTGCATTTCCTTCTGTTGGGACTCTCACCTTGTCTCTCGGAACAATTATAGTATACCATAATTTTAGAAAAATGCAAGTCTTTTTATTAGATGTAATACATCTAATATTTTTAAAAATAAAAAGACCGCCCGAAGGCGGTCAAGGGCTTACGCCCTCCGATAGGTGTTGGGCTTGCCCTCGATCTTGACGATCTCATCCTGCCACAGATGGGTCAGGGCATACTGAACCTTGCCCTTGGTGATGCCATCGGGAACGTTCTCCTCGATAGACTCCCACAGTTCGCCACAGGTGACAGGGGTATCAGACAGGGCATCCACAATCAGGGAGTGAATGGACTCATACGCTTCGGCGTTCTTGTCCTTCTGCGCCTGTCCCTTGGACAGTTCGGCGGTCAGTTCCGCAATCTCGTTAGCGTACTTTTCGGGGTCGATAGCGGTCAGAGCGGTCAGGATAGTGTTCATAGTGGCTTTCTTCATTTTCAAGTTCCTTTCTGGTTTGTTAGGGTTTTCCTTCCCTTCATCTTTCATAAGTAGTATATCATAGATTTGGGAGTTTGTCAAGAGGTTTCGCAAACTTTTTCGCAGATTTTGTTTGCTAATGGCCAAATGTTTCTGTCGTCCATGCGTATTGTCTCCGTTGACTTTCGGCAACCATCTTGACCTGTCAGGGTTGCTCCCTTCACCTGACATATATAATTATACTCAAATTTCGGGAAAAGTCAACAGATATAATTAGATGTATTACATCTAATATTTCAAAAAGGGATTTCACCAGTAGAAATCCCTCAGAGTGCTATTATAGGCATAGTCAATCATAACAATATGACCATCTTTCCAACCATAGTTATGATTATGTAAGTCACCGATGTTGTCATAAATATAATCATATTCATCGCCTTCAAGGTAATAATCTGCATCATATTCTTTTTTGCCGATGCCATTGATTTTCGGCATGATGTAGAAAGTGCGATTATAACCTTTCCGAACAGGGGTAATCTTGGCGAACAGATGTTCGAAGCCATCTTTCTTAGCCTGACGGTACATTCTGACTTCATCCTTAGAAGAGCCAAACTGCCCTGCTCCCCAACCATTATAGTCTACTTTAATAACAAAGTCAGAGCAAATCATTACTATACGGGTAGAGCCATAAGAGCATTTCACATTGCGCTTGCAATCGTGATTGAAATTGCGGATAGCCAGAGAGAAATCAAAATTATCTTTGCAGTTCTGAATGTAGGGATAAATCTTTTCCAGAAACTTCCGTGCCCGTTCTTCGTAACTCTTCCTCATCTTTCGTTCCCTCCTTTGATGGTATAAGTATAACATCATTTAGTATTTAAGTCAAGAGGAATAATTAGATGTAATACATCTAATTTTCGGGAACGGAAAAAGTACCTCACTTGGTGAGGTACTCCATCAGTTGAGAAATGATATTCTCAATTCGAGAAGTATAGTTAGAAGGCTCTTTTCCTTCTAAGTATTTGCTCATTGCATTGATTACGGTATCGACTTCTTCCTGATTCGGGGTTTTTCTTCTCATGACAAACTCGTCAGTTGTGCCCAGTTCCCGGAAGGGGAAGAACATAATTCCCAGAGTGATTGCGCTCTTCTTAGCAACTTTGCTTAAGATATAGGTTTCAATAGTTGCATCATCAAGGGCGGTGTGCGCTTCGTTAAAGTCATATTTATCCATCAGATACCGGAAAGTTGCTTCTGCGCTCGTCTTGAAGAATGTTCCGCTTGCGGTCAACATTTCATTATTCAGACATTGCTTCTTGTAGGTGGCGTTATTCAGAAGATGCTTTGTCGCAAGTCCCCAGAGGTCAAACAGCGGAAACTCTTCATCACGGAATTTGAAGTTCTCGCCGTCAAAGTTCTTTTCTTCATTCTTCTGATAACGTTCGTTCATAATCTTATAGCAAAGATTGCGCTGAGTCTGTTCCCATGCCTGATAATTGGGACTATACAGTTTATTGATATACAGTTCCGTGAAGGGGATGGCCTTTTTGAAATCGAACATGGAGTTGTACGCCCCGACAGCATCGACTTTCCGCATATCCTGCAAGAGCATTTCAGAAACTTCATACCATGTTTTGATACTGGTTTCCCGGCGCTGAAGCATTTCCAGATAAATCGGGCGCTTCTCCGCATAATATGCGGTATTGAAAACAGCAGGGACGGAGAAAGTTTCTGCAATCAGAAACTGCTTTTTGTCCAGAATCTCGCCCTTGCGGTTGGTAATAGTCCAACCGATATCATAAATCAGAGGACGGGCGATAGCAATCTTCTTTTTCTTTTCAGCATCACCACAAGCCAGCTCGGACGCAAAGGGCAGAGTAGCAGTTTCACAATCCAGAACCATGTACCGATTTTCCTTACGAGCCATATTTGCTCCTTTCCTTCGTGGGTTTCATTACGGCGGTTTTCCTTCCGCTATCTTATTTTGTGTTCCTCATCAGGAACAAGTATATTATAGCAGAAATATGGGAAAATGCAAGAGGAAATATTAGATGTATTACATCTAAGATTTTTAAAAGGAAGTTAGCTTGCGCTAACTTCTTCGATAATAACGTTGGTAAGTTTATATACCTTAGTCATATCGAAATTACATCCGCACTTATCACAAGTGCAACTCCACCATTGTTCACCGCCGAATTGGTCGAAGCTATCGCCATAGTCATTTACTTCATAGTCTTCACACCCGCACTTGGGGCAAGTTTCACTGTACGCCATTTTCCTTTTCCTCCTTTTCCTTCGCTCTACGTTCCTTGTCCTTTCGTGCCTTTTCGGCACGAGCCTGCGCCTTTTCGGCCTTCTCGGCCTGCTTGGCGTTGTACTCATCAATTTCCTTCTGCATAAGCTCTTCGGCGGTCATATCCTCACGCTCTTCGGCAACGATAGCACCGATGCGGACATAGCGCTGGACGCCATTCAAATCGGTCAGGAGAACGCCATACTGACGATCATTGACTTTCACAAAGTCGTCACATTCTCCGTTCATGATACAACGGAAAATCTCGTTACGCAGTTCCTGATTCACAGTAGTAGTAGAAATTTTAGCCATCTCAATTCCCTTTCTGGTTTGGGGTGTTTTCCTTCACCTTTCATAAGTATTATATATCATTCGGTTAGGCTTGTCAAGTCTTTTTTCACATTTTCGAATAATTTATAGAAGAAATTTCGGTTGTGCCATTTAAGTTGAAATTGCTTCGGGTCTATAAAGCTCTGTTCGGCACATTGGTAATTAGTACACCAGTAAAGTTTTTTAGTCTCCTCATAATATATCCAGTCATAACCATGCGCTTTAACCCAAGCATCGGGGCATCCCGCCCCTTTGTATCCATATGTTATCATAGGTTTCCTTTCTGGTTTTCTGATGTTCCCCTTCACCTTTCACAGATAGTATAGCATGAATTTCGGGAATCGTCAAATGTAATTATTAGATGTATTACATCTAATAATTTTGAAACGAGATTACTCCCTTTCGGGAGTAACCTTTATCTTGCGGAGTTCTTTCAAACCTTCGTTTGCTTCTTTCAGCGCTTTCTTTTCTGCACGTTTCTTCTCGTCTGCTTCAATCTTTTTCTGTTTCTTGGCTTCCGCAATGCGCTTTTTCTCGGCCTTTTCCTGACAAGCCATTTCGTATTCATCGGCCTCAAAGTCGCCATCATAGGGGTCATAGCCGCCTTCACCGTTGCGAGTACCACGGGGGACTTTAATAGTAATGTTCACATAGGCATCATTGCCTTCGGAGTCTACACAAGGGAAAGTAACTTCATTTGCTTTTACGTTGCGACCGTTAATTTCCATCGTGTCAGAAATAGCCTTGAGAATAACTTCCAAAAACTGATTGCGGAGTGCGGTTTCCTGTGCCTGAGTCATAATCAAAATCTCCTCTCTGGTTTTCTGGAGTTTTCCTTCTCCTGATTTCCAAGGAAATTATATCATAAATTTTATCTTTTGTCAAGCATGTATACTGTATACAATTTTAGATGTAATACATCTAATAATTCAAATAAAAAAGAAGCGCCCGAAGGCGCTTGGGCATTAGCTCTTGAGGGCATAGGTGTTGACCTTGCCATCGGTCTTTTCGACCTCATTGGCCCAGTAGTTCCGCAGACCATAGACGATCTTGCCCTTGGCATAACCAGTCTCGTCAGCCAGTTCCTGAGCGGTTACGGGATTCGTGGCGGACTTCAGGACTCCGATGACCGCATCATGGATTTCATCGTAAATTGCCCGATTCGCCTGCGCCTTAGTCTCACCCTTGGTCAGTTCAGCAACGATCTCGTCATAAACATTCATAAGTTCGGTGATGTTGTGGTCGTTGATGTAGGAAGCGATGGTCTGCATAGTAGATTTCTTCATAATAAATCCCTTTCTGGTTTGATGCGGTTTTCCTTCCGCTCTTTCGTAGTTATTGTACCATAGTTTTGGAAGTTTGTCAAGAGGTTTCCGAAAATTTTCTCCCTTTTATTTTCGGTCAAGAGAATCATCGGGTCTTGCGTTTCCATGGAGATTTGTTTCCGCTCCCGTTCTCCCTCTTGGCATATTCATTATAGCACTTTTGTGCTGTAATGTCAAGAGTTTTCCAAGAGAAATTTTCAACACCTTTTAAAGAGCCACGTGCACCCGACGCATTGCGGTTTACTCTCTGCGTTTCTCTTGGAACAATTATAGTATATCACAATTTTAGGAAAATGCAAGTATTTATTTTAGATGTATTACATCTAATAATTTTAAAATGAAATTGGGTTACTCCTGACGGAGTAACCCGGAGAGGATAGAGAGAATTTCTGAAGGCTCGTAAGCCTGACCTGTCCATTCATTTCTAATGTCCTCGTTATCGTCAAATAGGATGTCAGTTTCATCGGCAAAATCCTGCTTGGGCGTACCATAGTCTACGATATAAATTTCATCAAAGGAGACGCTTTTCAGATGGTCATGAAGCCAATTCAGCTTAGCGACTTCAACCGCCCGGTTGTACTTTTCAGTACCGCCCTTAGAAGTCCAACTGATGATTCCGATTTCATAACCGAGCTTCTGGAGCTTATTCAGATACCGAGCTAAGACGCTCATGTTTAGCATAACCTCAGCTTCCTCATAGGGAGAAGCATCAGAGGCCCGGAGTTTCGGGAGCCAGTTTTCCACGGCATACAGGTCTGCAATCGTGCCATCCATATCGAAATAAATCCTCATTCTCAATTCCTCTCTTTCTGTTCCCTTGGAACGATTATATATTAACACAAATTTGGGATAAAGTCAACGGGAATTATTAGATGTATTACATCTAATTTTAAAATGAAATTAAAACTCCCCTTCTAAGAAGGGGAGTTCGTTATAAGGCTTACGCCTTGGTGTAATAAGTTTTCTTGTCGCCTTCACGGGTGGAAGTAGCAAGTACACCCTTCTCCACCAGACGCTTGGCGGCGGAACCGACCTGCATCACAAGCACGTTGTCGGCAACAGTATTGCCCAGTGCATTGCGAATGTCAGTAGCAGTATACTCGGTGAAAGCAGGGAGAGCGGCAATCTTCGCATCCAGTTCATCACGGCGAGCCTGCGCTTCGGGGTTGGGGCCCTTGAGAGCCTTCGGACGAGCGGCACGCTCGGCGGCCTTCAGAGCAGACTCGGCTTCCCAAGCCTTATACTCGGCAACGGCGGCTTCCATATTGAAAGCGGTATGGTTCTTGGTATCCTTGGCGAGTGCGACCTGCATATTCACCTTGACAATACCATCTTCACAGGGGACAACGATAAAGTTAGTCTTGTTAGCACGGGCGTTCTGGGCACCTTCGATACCGGACAGGATAGTTTTCAGTTCATTAATAGTCATTTTTACTCCTTTTACTCTTGGGTTTAGTTACGGCAGACCCACCTGCACAAATTTTTTATTTCGTTCTCTTGGAACACTTATATTATACCAGATTTCCAAGTGAAAGTCAAGTATTTGGAAATCTTTTTTTTGTTCTTTGGGACTGGCGCCCGTCCCTTGGAACAATTGTATATTACCATAATTTTGGGATAAAGTCAACACTTTAAATTAGATGTAATACATCTAATATTTGAAAATGAAATGGGAGAATTATTCTCCCAGAATGTCGTAAACTTTTAGAATCTTTTCTACTTTCTTTACGTCCTGTTCTTTGCAAGTAATGGGGACTCGGATAGTATCAGATACCTTTTTGATTTCGCCGATACTACATCCAACTTTGTCAATGATACAATTCAGAATATACAGAGAGATACGGTTTTTGGGCATGTAATAAGTGCGAGTAGTCATTTTAATCACTCCTTTATATTCGGTCAAAGAGTTTTGTATTTATTCTTCTTCCGTACAAGGATACCACCAGAAGATAAAGCCGGGGTTTTGGGATTCTAACTCTAAGCACAATTCTTCTGCTCGGTCGCTCGATTTTACAATCAAATAGGGATTAGCCACGTTGGTGTCTTCAAGTTCCTGCATGATAACACATTTATAATTCATTCCTTCATCCCTCTTCTGGTAAAATGAAAAGTTTTTACGTATACAATCGAAAGCGAAGAAGCAGAATTTTGTTTCATTTATAGAATGATAAAATGTACAATGCTTACATTTAGTACAATTGGTTACTGCTTCAGTAAGAAATTCATTTAATAGTTCCATTACTCTTCAAACTCCCTTCCTTTACTTAAGAACCAAAGTATACAATACCGTCTCGATAATTAATTTCTGTTGCGGGGTTTTGGGTTGCATAGTAGCCAGAACCTTCTAAAATCCAAACTTCGGCTTCATCAGGAAATTGTTTAAGAAATTCACGCAATTCTTTGATTGTCATTAATCCCACTCCATTCCAATGTTTGAAGCGATAAATCTGTTTTCATATTTGACATCAACAGAAAAGTTATATCCACCTTCAGTAATAGCCTGCTGATGGCGCTTCTCTAAATCTGCTTTACTATCACAATAGTAAGTATGACTTTTTTGATATTCATCATCAAATGGGTCATCAGTAACCCAATTTAGTTTATAGCGAGTCATTCATCAAATTCCTTTCCCTTATGTTTCGGGTTTTTTCTTCTCTTATCGGGAATCACTCTGGTGACGCAATATCCAGAAGGAAATTGCTTGCGCTCGGATTGAAATACTTCAACCCATGTCTTGGGTTTATTATTTTTCTTGGCCATACGAATCCACCTCAAATTCCTCGATAGTATACCAATCTCCATTGGAGAAGTAGAAACAATCAACCCCGAAAGTGCGCTCAAAACCGGAAAGAAAATTGCTATCCTTAATTTTCATCATAACATAAGCAACGGCTTTCTGGTAGGAAGAGAAAATGCCACACGTTGCATCCTCATTGCTTACAGAATATACAGTCATTTTAATTTCCTTTCTGGTTTAGGGAGTTTTCCGTCTCCTATCTGATTACAAGGATAGTATATCAGGAAGAAATGAAATTGTCAATTGGGATTATTAGATGTATTACATCTAATTTCAAATTAGGGCCGAAGCCCTTAACAGTCGTATGTGTATTCGCCGGCATAGGGGTCATATCCCTCATCCTCGTTATAGCCCCAGTCGTAGTCTTCTACCTGACTGGCTTCATAACCATACTCTTCACGCGCGAAGTCCAGCTCGTCATCAACGAAGCTGTCTCTATCATCTTCTATGATATCAGCTTGTTGCCATTCATTCCAGCTTGACCAGAACGCACCCCAATCGTCGCAATCTTCCAGCGGGTCGTCAATATGACACACATTGCACTGGTCGCAATAAGGGCAGTCCCCATAGGCATTGACAGGGCAAAAAGTGGTGTCTCCATTATAAGTTCCCTTGGCTGAATCACGCATCATAAACACTCCTTCCCGTCCCTTTCGGACAAGTATATGATAGCATAATTTTAGGAAAAAGTCAAATACTAAACTTAGATGTAATACATCTAATATTCTAAAACGAAATGGCGCTTAGCGCCAAATCGTTTTACCTTTTTCAGTGAACAGCGACTGGTTATGGTCAACCTTTTTCCGCAGGAAGGGCGGTACTTTACCAGCTCCACCATACACGCTAACCAGCTCGCGCTGAGTGGTAACATACATGGTGATGATTTTCAGTTTGTCCTCGCTTTTGATAATGGTCACGCCAGTATCTGTGATACAGATATATTTGCCAGCTTGCCCAAGCTCATAGCGGACATACTTTTCCTTAATGACCTGCCCCATCCCAATTTTTTCTACGATGTTCTTGACCCGTTCTGCTCTCTGAACCTTCACATGATAAGTCATTTCCATTTGGTTAATCCCCCTTTCATGGTTATACTATACCACATATCGGGATAAATTGCAAGTAGCATTATTAGATGTAGTACATCTAATAATCCGAAGAGCCCGAAGGCTCATTTCAAGAAACATTCATACCAAGCATAGTCGCCCCATGTACCGTTATTTACTACCTCGGTCTTGTAGTCTTCCCACGCCTGTTCCTCGCCTTCTTCGGTGTTGGGGTAGTCTCGATCTTCAACCCAAGAGTTGAAGTCCCGTTCTACAAACCAACCATAACGGCGCTCATCCAACCATTTGAAACATTCGTCCTCAACCTTACCGAAATCAGTATAGGCAACTTGCGGTTCGCCTTCAAGAGTAATGACATAAATACGCTGACTCATTCGTATATACTTCCTTTCTTTGATAGTCGCTGGCGGAAGCGCCGGTCTGCGCATAAGCCGGGATTGGAGGTAACTCCGCCCGTCTTCCGCCTACTTCCCGAAGGAGTCCTTCCCTTCGGACAAGTGTATTGTATCATAGTTCTGGGAAAAGTGCAAGTCTTATTTTTAGATGTAGTACATCTAAAATAATAAAATGAAATAAAGGCGCTTAAAGCGCCTTTACATAATAGGCCAGAGACAGGCCAGTCTCAGGAGAGCAATTGTAGTAGCTGATGGCATTGCACAGCTTATCAAAATCCGCGTCAGGGTCATTGGCAGGTTTGGTTGTCCAGCTTGCCATGAAAGAATCAGTTCTCATCTTATTGGGGATAATCATAATTTCTTTTCCGGCATTGTACAGGGTACGAGCGTGAGTCTTTGTTACCTTAATCATGTTTCTTTCCTCTCTTTCTGTCCCCTTCGGACAAGTATATAATAACATAATTTCGGGATAATGTCAAACCTTAAAGTTAGATGTAGTACATCTAATATTAGGAAATAAAATTGGCAAGGGATTACTCCCTTGCCATAACTTCTTCATAATCAAGTCCTAACCATTCGCAAATATCTTCCATTTGAAACCAAAAGATATCATTGATTTCTGTAGTACTCCATGGTTCTTCATTGCAGTCTTTCAGTTCTTCCAGCTGGGTTTCGATTTCATCCAGCTCTTCAGGGGTTAGTTTAGCGGCATTGCTTGCGGCACCGCCCCAGAAATGGAAATCCCGCAGATTCTTTTCAATTGTCATTGTCATGTTTTTTTCCTTCTTTCATTTTTTCTGTTCCCTTGGAACAATTATATAATAACATAAGTTAGTAAAGAAGTCAATATACAAATTTAGATGTAGTACATCTAATAATTTAAGACTAAGGCTTGCGCCTTAGTCGAACAGACCGCTCAACGAGTCATTGAAGATGTGCGGATTGTCTGGATTGACTTCACGGGTGGCCAGCTTGCCCAGCCGTTTCTCCAGCTTGTGTAATTCACACATACCCTCTTCATAGGTGGGATGGAGTACCAGATGGACATTGGCATCATCATCATCATAGAACAGGACGGCGCAATTCATCTCGGGGTTGTTGGTGAAGGTTGAGACTATGATGTTCATCCACTTCATTGTTGTTTCCTTCCTTTCTTCTCCCTTTGGAGTGATTAAAGTATATCATAATATATGATACCTGTCAATACTTAAAATTAGATGTAATACATCTAATTTGTATGTGAATAAAAAAAGGCGGGTGATCAGTCCGCCTTTTGCCCTCATTTTCCTATCAGGCCGGGCGACCCAACCAGTGGGTTCACTGATAAGAGAGCGGTATATACTCAACATTTGTATGCCTGCTTGCATTATACCCTGCAAGTTTCGGCTCAGTGGTGCGGTGGACTCATCTGCCCTTCCCTCCTTTCGACGTGATTATAATATCATATTACGGGATAAAAGTCAATATATAGTTTTAGATGTAATACATCTAAATGTTAAAATGAAATAACCGCCTTGGCGGTCACCAAAGGGCGGTGGACGGGATAATTCAAAACAGGCACTCATTTATACATCACAACCTCTCCGTTGCGTGCAATATATTCTTCAAAAGCACGCGGTCCCAGCTCGCACATCTGCTGAGTCCAGCTCGTCATAAGGTATACTCGTCCAGCTCTATTACCCAGCCAGCTTTCAGCCAGCTTGAGAAGGGCACGGTGAGAACGAATAGACTTTGGTACAACAAGCTGTCCGTCATTGCCCATGGGAATCCAACCAGTGCGATCAGCATAGAATAGGTACATTGTTTCAATCTCCTTTCTTGTTCCTCTCTCTGAGGACAATATCATTATATCACTTTTCCTATAGAAGTCAATAGATAATATTAGATGTAGTACATCTAATTTATTTGGATAAAAGAAAACCGGGTTAGCCCCGGTTTTCAACTTCACCTGTGTAAATATTGAAACGTTTGTTATCCATGTAAAGTTGTTTTGCTAATTGATAGGTAAAACCATATTCACGCATGAACCAACCGATATGCTTAATTGTAGTACGAGAATAAAGGCCACTCACTTCCAGCCAACCTTCCGGATTGATTGCGATCACGGCGGTAGTGTAGCTTATAAGGGTAACCGCGCCATTTTCATATTCATATACCTTGACCTGTGCGCTCTCATGACCATTAATTTTCCGAACCTTCATTTTGTTCTACCTCACTTTCTTTTATCGTTCCCCTTGGAACAATTGTATATTACCACATTTCCAGGAATAATGCAAGAGGTAAAATTAGATGTAGTACATCTAAGAATTGATAATGAAATGACCGCTATGCGGTCAAATCATTAAGAAATGCCCTGGCTTCTTCAAGAGAAGTAGAAGAAAAGATTTCATCGTCCCAGTCATCATGACATTCAAGTATAACCCACCCGTGGAAATTCTTAGTATCGCGCCGTTCGAGAGTATAAGAAACAGTCTCCATGATAGTTACCTCTTTTCTTTTTTCTTGTCCCTTCGGACAAGTATATATTAGCATACTTCTAAAGAAAAAGCAATAGATATTATTAGATGTAGTACATCTAAAAACTATGGGAGAGGTTACCGCCAGATAACCTCGTCCCACTGCTTGCGCGCCCAGTTTTCTGCGCCCTTGCGAGTCTTGAAAGTTTTGAAGAGTGTGCACGTAACGTTAACGCCATTGTTGACCCACTGCCAAATCTGGTAAACGTTGTTCCGGTAGTAGATTTCATAAGATTTCATGATTTCATCCTCCCCTCAATTTCTAAGTTAATTATACACGTAGTTATGGGAACCGTCAACACTAAATATTAGATGTAGTACATCTAATAATTTGAAAACGAAATTGTGGCCCGGTTTCGGGCCACATGATTAGCAGTAGACAAGAGACATATTAGACCATTTTAAAATTGAAATTTGGTTATGCTCCCGACCGATGCGAAGCGCTTCCTTTTTTGTGCTGATGCGGAAGGAATGATCGATATAATAAATTCCTTCGCTGTACCAGATCCCGCAATTTCCTTTCAGCTGACGCACACAGGCGATAGCTTCTTCAGCTGTCTTCAGCTCATAGCCATAGTCAGCTACCTGATATCCCGTTTTGTGGGTAATGATGCGTCCCGCCTTCAGAGTCAGCCCGTCATTCTCCTGCAGTTTCCGAATCGTCCGAATGTTGATCATGGTCAATGCCCTCCTTCATTTGATGCCTTATTATAGCATGAATATGCTATAATTGCAATAAGGAAAATTAGATGTAGTACATCTAAAAAAAGATAAGGGCTCGCGCCCTTAATCTGTAATGTATTCATAGACAAACAGTTGATGCTCTTTCAAGTCATCATCGCTGATATAGGTGTTGGAATGAATCTGCTTTCCGCCTTTTGCCTGAAGGGCTTTCAGGAAATCAGCCAGCTTATCAGCATCAGTAATAGTTTCTTCTTCCAGCTTGAAATGCCAGCCCATGTCATACAAGCGCTGGATAGTCCCTATACTTTCGGGAAGAGTAATCATCAGCCGAACGGTGGTCTTCAAGGTGCTTTTCATTTTGAAATTCCTCCTTTTCTCTCGGTACCTCATCGGGTACAACCCGATTATACACGGAGAAACGGGAAAAGTCAAGAGGAAAATTAGATGTAGTACATCTAATAATTTGAAAATGAAATTAGAGGACGCGGTCAACGTCCTCATCATGGACAAGTGTCCACATGGTAATTTCATATCCATATCGTTTTGCGGCCTGGAGTTCCTCAACCGCCTCGGCAATTTCAGTTTCATCATAAACGGTAGAATACTTATAAGCATCGATGTTGGTTTTGGGAGCCTGATACTTGAGAATAATTTTCATTTTGTTTCCCCTTTTCATTTTCAAATTGTCCTTTCGGACAATGTTATTATATCGTATTTTAGGAATCAGTACAAGAGGTATTTTTAGATGTAGTCCATCTAAAAAATGTCTATGGGAAATGGCGGTTATTTTACCGCCAAATCAGTTTTTTCATAATATAAATTGAAATTACCATATTCTACAGAACATGGGTCAATAATATCATCATATCCCATTTCTTCGGCGTCTTTAGCAAGATCGGTTTCGGGAACAATGTAACCAAATTCTTTGTGCATCCAATAATATTCTTTCATTTTGAAATTCCCCTTTCTGTCCTTAGGACAATTATAATTATACATAGTTTTAAGAAAATCGCAATATATAATTTTAGATGTCATACATCTAAAAGAGAAAAAGGGGATTACTCCCCTTTCTGCCACTTTTTCATGAGAGATTCGGCCGCCTTCTTCGTTTTCACCCATTCACGCTGGACATTGCATCCAATACGCATAGTTACATAATAGCCCTTGCCCCACTTCATCATATCAACCGTCTTCATGTTCTTTCCTTCCTCTCTGGTTTGGTGGGTTTTCCTTCCCTCTTTGATAGTATAAGTATATCATAGATATACTTATATATCAATAAGTATAATTAGATGTGATGCATCTAAAACAAAGACTGATGGCTTGCGCCATCAGATCTGAGTATACCGCCAGTCGGTATTGTCCTCAGAGCGGACAATATCGTAGAGGACGCCGTCATCGTCCAGCTCTTCACTGGCGACATACTCCCAGCTCCCGTGCATGTACTCACGACGGGACAGATACTCCAGGCGACCGAACTCAACAGAATACTTAGGCATAGCAAATAATCCTCCTTCAATCATGTCGGTGGTGGTCGGGGAGAAGTGCTCTCCCCTGATGACATGATAAGTATACCACATAGCGTCATACTTGTCAATTGCGATTATTAGATGTCTTACATCTAAAATAATTGTAAAGGAGTTAGATCATTCTAACTCCTCGATTTCCCATTGCTCAAAAGCATTGTTGCGAGTATAGGCGATATGGCGTCCCTCCAGGCGATAGTCGGAGATTAAGTCCAGGGCATCGGCCTTGCCCCATATAACGGCAGAGTCAAAGTCGAAGTAAACGATATACTCAGGGGTAAAAAAGTAATGCTTAATAATCATAGTCGGATCCTCCTACTATTTGATGTGTCCCTCTCGGAACAACTATATATTACCACAACCCATAGAAAAAAGCAAGCAAATTTATTAGATGGACTACATCTAATAATATGTCTTGATAAATAGGCTACATAGTAATATACTATCCTTACTAAGAAAGGTGGTGTTGTGTATGTTAAAGATGAGAAAAGTTATCCTGATGGTGCTGGCCCTGGCCATGGTGGCTTTGACCGCAAGTGCTGAGATTTACCCTAAGACCGCTAAGGTGATCGAAGTAAACTATACTGATGATCTGGTTACTATCGAAACCTGTACAGGAATAACCTACAC
>OCTW011468298.1_pt1 | contig 14847 bp, 11 predicted proteins | sample 1539671 | NCBI WGS metagenome assembly OCTW01 (sample SAMN02144230, study PRJEB22623) | gut metagenome | biome: sheep rumen | host: Ovis aries | place: New Zealand
AACTTTGATCCAAAGGATCTCTTCACGGAAAACCTCAGTGATTCCGAACTTGAGATGATGATCGACTTGTTCGCTAGACTCACCCGTGAGCCAACCAGTGAACAAGAAGAGAAATTGCTCCGCGAATTCACCGATTACCGTAAGTTCATGGAATACGATATCCGTATTACCAACAAGCGTGGCGAGACCGCCTTCTTCTCTGCGATCAACAAAGAGAAATCTGGCGGTGAGCTTCAAACGCCGTTCTACGTTATTATCGGTGCTTCCTTCGACCAGATTGCTCAAAACGGCTATGGAAGAAGAAGCCCGGGTTGCTTGGTCATGTTGGATGAGGTTTTCGATAAGATGGACGGAGACCGCATCTCTGCGATGATGAAATACTTCTCTAAACTCACGACCATTCAACTCATCATGGCGGCCCCGACCGATAGAGGACGTATCATCATGCCGTATGTTGATACGACCATTGGGGTGGTGAAGGCCAATAACCGCGCCAGAGCGATTTCGCTTGTGAAAGAAGATGAATAAACTTGCTTCCGATATCCTGAACGCATTGCTAGACAAGTACGAAACGTCGAAATCCTTTTATAACGAAAACAAATCGAACCAGACTTTTTCTTTGGTTCTTTTTGATAAGAAGGAACGCAAGGATAAGGTAGGGCAAAAGCTCTTTGCCAAATACATCCAAGGCGAAGACGGCGAGTATCGCGGTGAATGCGAGGACATCGTTCATGAACTTGAACAGCAGGGTTTTGTCCATGCCCGTTGGCATGGAGAGGTCTTTGAAGAAATCACGTTAAGAGTAGATAAAATTTCAGAAATCTATGCAATTCTTGGTCGAATTCCGAAAAATAAGGCAGATGCAGAAGTGTATCAGGCTATCCAACGCCAAATAGAGGAAAGCCAAGATACCCCAATCACCAAAGCGTTCCTAGAGATGCTTCTGGATAAGATGGATCGTCATCAATCGGTCAAACAATATTACAGTGGGCCTCGCGGGGGATACGTTTATCTCATCAGTAGGGCAATCGAGAGAAATGGCAAGGAAGTTTACCTTAGAAATTTCAGCAAGCGCCTCACCAAACTCTCTAAATACGTCGAGAACAGAGAATCGACACTGATGACGATTTTCAATTATGGCGAGCAGCGTTATCAGACCTTCGACGAGCTTCTAAACCATTACCATATCTTCAGAGTTCCCTCTCCGATATGGATTAAGGGCCCGTTAGTTATTGACGTCGATGGACAGCAAATCGACCTTGGCCGCATTGATGGGGAATTCGCTCTTTCAAACGCGGTCCTTGGAAAAATGTCTTTTGTTGAATGCAACGCTAAGAAGGTCATCACAATCGAGAACCTTACACCTTTCTATGATTACGACGACAAAGATGCGATCATCATCTACCTCGGCGGATATGCCTCTCGTGTTCAGATTGAATTCTTGAAGGCGTTGCACGATTATCGGCCTGACCTCCCCTTTTATCATTTTGGCGATATTGATTGGGGTGGCTTCCAGATATTCATTCATCTTTGTGAGAACACGGGCATCCCTTTCGAGCCGCTGTTTATGGACGGGAACATTCTCGACAAATATCACGATGAATGCATCTCATTAACCCTAAATGACATCGCGAATCTGAAAGCCCTATACGAAAAAGATGGCCACCCATTCAAGGCGACCATCGAATATATGCTTGAGAACAATATCAAGTTGGAACAAGAGGCTCTCAGCGGTATCTCTGAATCAAGAGAAGAAGAGTGGGAAGAGTATTACTCCTCCTTATGACTCAAATATAAGTAGAAGCCTCCGCTGACAAATGATGCGGCAACGATAAAGGCAACGATTATCGTGGCGTTATTCATGTCGCGCTGTTCTTGAACAGTGTACGCTTTTCCGTTCGATTGAATCACATAATCCCCGTTAATGTGGATGATGGACTTGCCTTGATTTAAAGCCCAGGCTTCGAGCCTATCTCTTGCCTCAGAAAGGACATAATTGGAACTCGTCATAAAGAGATTTCTATTACTTACGTCCATGTTTTCAAACAAGATTGATGCTTCATCGAATTTGGTCGAGCATTGGTTTGCCGTATCCTCATACATAATGAAATTAGCGACGTTATTCGCGGTTTCGTCACCTGCCAACGTCACGGTGATCGAATCAAAATTCACATAGCCGCGGAAACTTCCGACAAATGTGATTTTAAAGAAGTGATCCCTACCAGAGGGTGTTTCGGACCATGCGGAATTGTCAGGACTATATTGAATAAATGTGGGATCTCTTGAAAGTGTGTCTCTGTTATATAACTCGTAATCAACGGACTTAATTACAGTGTTATACCTTGTGACGTTCGAGATTACACTCGGACTTCTAAAGTGGCTTTTCCCGTCAATTGTTTCGTAATAATTGGTTTTGACGGAAAGGTATGCATTGTTAAAAAGATAGGATGAAGTTGCTGAATATGTGACGCCATCTTTTTCAATAGAATTATCTTGCGCCGAACTGTTTCCCGTGCCATTCACTTTGCTGAAGTCGCCTTTAGATGTCAATGAATGAACATTATCATCTGGTTCGATGTAGGGGCTCCTTGTCAGCGGGATTGAAAGTGTCGTGGAAAGTCCTTGATACTCGATAGTGAAATTCTTGTTGCTCGCCTCTCCTCCGCTTGACGCGTCCTCATAGGTGAATTGATAATCAGGGAAATCATAGTCTGTGATTTCGTTTCCAATATTGTCTCTTACTGTTATGTCCGTTTTTGTAATCGTGCTCCCAACGAGGAAGGATTTACTGACAGTTGCCGTAATTGAGGTGATGCCTTCGTTGTGATATCCGTGAAAAATATCTGTCTCGGGATCGGCCGTTCCTGTCGGCGTTTCATGTCTGGCTGTAATCGTACGATTATCATTGGCGTATTCGACAGTGCCCCAAATGTAATCAACCCATTCCGGGAAGTCTATGAATGGATTGCGATTCTTTGCGTAGTTGCGATAGATGAGATCATTGCGGTGTATTTCATACTCATCGACAGGATCTAGTTTGTGCCACGCGAGCAAATCGCGGAGGATACCTAATGATACTGGTGATTCCGCGCTTGAAAAAATGGTGGTGGTGTCGACCGTGTCCTCCAAGAAAAGATTCGGGTTGCCGACGTCGATAATGTCATCCCCAGCAAGATTGTTGTATCTAGCCACCATGTAAAAGCAGGCACGAGCGATATCTCCTTTATCGCAATCTTGGGGCTCGAACACTTCTTGGTTACCTAGCGTCTTCCCAAAGGTTAAGGAAGTTCCTCGGTAATTGCCTGCAACAACGATTTTTCCATCGATTTTATACTTTTCGCCAGCGCTTTCTGAAACGTTGCTCATATCGACGAACCCATAAGAATAGTTTGCGTGTGTGGAGGAATTGACATAGGAATCGCCAGGGAGAAGATGGTGGATATCACCACGAGCGCCCGGCCCCGCTTGCTCTTCGCCGTCTTTCTTCCCGAATCCGCGGGATTTGGGCCAAATGTGTTCTCTGTCGATGCCGTCGTTATCGCCATGATGATCCCATGCTCTAATCCGAGAGGCTGGCTCGCTGTGATTTCTGTATAAAAGATGCAAGTACGGGTTGTCCTTTTTGTTAGAGTTCTCCCCGTAAGAATAGTTGGTTATTGTTTTCGTTTCAGAGTTATAGGTGCCGTTGGTTATTTCCTCGGCGGGCGATAATGTCCAATCACGATCGGTGATTTCGTACATTTGCCAAATCGCATTGCCGGAATCATAGTTATGATACTTTTGCCCATTTTTAAGGATGGGTTTTAAAGCCTTAAGCAAGTCTTCACCTTGATAGTTGTGGCCTGCTAAGGAGGAATAATAGGAACGGACATCTACTTCGGTGACGGGGTTTAGATCGATGGTTTTGGTAGGCAAAGAGGTAGCGGAATATTGAGAATCGCCAGATGCTGAAACACTCATTGGATTTCTCCTTGAAACCGCAACGCCGAAAACAGCAACGGCCCCGATGCCCAGCGTTGCAGCGGCCAATAACGCTGCTCTAAACCCTTTTTTCATATGAAAACCTTCCAAGCGTCTCTAAATTTATTAGAAAATTTAGTCGCTGTAAACAAAAAAGAAAATTTTATGAATTTAGTTGGGTTTTGCAGGGATTTTGAATTTTTGAAATTTCCGTGCTTTCCTTTATGGCGTGTTATGGGCTATGATAGTCATGCTTTGCATGGCTATCCACGATCAAACAGCGGAAGAGACATCCGCGAAGAAGAAAAAATCTAGTCTCAGATACGTTCTCTATATTTCGATTGTTTTGGTTGTGACCATCGTTTCTTTGGTCGTCTCTTTATGGGGCCACACCGAAGAGGTTATGAACGCGTTTGCCCAGGCCGATGTCTGGATGATCCTTTTGATGGTGGGCCTTGTGGCTTTGAGCTTTGTCATTGACGGCATCATCATTCTGGTGTTCTGTCGTCTATATACCCGAACCTATAAGTTCCACCAAGGTATCGCCGCGACGTTAGTCGGGCAATTCTATAGCAACGTTACGCCTGGTGCTTCTGGCGGTCAGATCATGGAAGCCTACACTATGAAGTCGCAGGGGATTCAAATCTCTAACGCGGCATCTATCATGGTCATGTGGTTCATCATCTTCCAGAGCGCGTTGATCGGATTCGATGTTGTTGCCTTGATTTTCGAATGGAACACCGTCATGTCCATCACTGCCCACATTCAATTCGGCAGCATCGATTGGACACTTCCGATGTGGCCTTTGATTTTGATTGGTTTCGGCTTGAACCTCTTCGTCATCGTCATGATGTTCTCGATGAGCTACAGCCATCGTTTCCATAACTTCATTCTCCATTATGTCATCGGCTTCTTAGCCAAGATTCGCCTCATCAAAAAACCAGATAAGACCAGAGAAAATCTCCGTGTTCAAGTTGAGAACTTCAAGATTGAGTTACGACGTCTCCAGTCCAATATCCCGGTTTTGATTTTGCAGTTCATCCTTTTCGTTTTCCTTATTTTCCTCCGCGACTCGATTCCTTATTTCGCCGGTCTTTCTTTGAAAGCGTGGGGCCCTGAATCGACATTCGATATCTCACAGATGTTCCATGCCTCTTTCTTATCCTCGTTCCATCAGATGGTAACCGGTTTGATTCCTCTTCCAGGTTCGGCTGGTGTTTCTGAGCTTTTCTATTCTTACTTGTTCCATGATTTCTATGCTTTCCTTCCTAACGGCACCCAAAACCCATATGTCGATATTGGCGCGACCATCGCTTCTACTCAGATCCTTTGGAGAACCGTGACCTTCCACTTTGTTTTGGTGGTCTCTGGATTAGTCGCCGCGCTTTATCGTTCCCGCGGCCAGCAAACGCCGGTCACCGCCAACCGCCAAACCTTCGTCGATTTGCAGCTGGAGACCTTCGATGAACGCAAGATTTCTGCGGATACGATGTATGAAACCGCCCAGCTTTCCCGCAGGGAACTGTTAGAAAAGCTTCGTCCTAGTAGAAAAGGCAAGGCAGAAGAAGGGGATGAATCGACCCCAACGCCTAAGAAATCTAAGAAACCCAAAGCGCAGCCCAAAAAGCGTTCTTCGACAAAGAGCCAAGTTGATGAAACTGTAGGCGGCAAGAAGAAACGCCGCAAAAAGAACCAGGAAGACGACTGGGATAAGTTGGAGATTTGATCATGAACATCGCTATCTTCACCGACACATATCCGCCCGAAATCAACGGGGTTGCGACTTCCTGCGCGAATCTTTGCAAAACCTTGATGGAACATGGCCATAAGGTTTTGGTCGTTACCACCAACCCGCTTGGCAACAAGCTTTATTTCAAGGATAACGTTCTGCGTATTCCTGGCTTCAATATGAAGCAATTCTATGGGTATCGCTTCTCATGGCCTTATAACGATGAGGCCATGAAATATATCGTGGATTTCCATCCGGAAGTCATCCACGCCCAAACCGATATTGGGGTTGGCATGCTTAGCCAAGTCGTTGCATCGAGGCTTCATCTTGGCATCATCTATACCTATCACACGATGATCGAGGATTACGCTTACTACGTAACGAAAGGTCATTTCGACCGTGCCGCTCGTTCTATCGTGAGAGGTTTTTACCGCAACAAACTGAAGAGCTTCGATGAGGTCATCGCCCCGTCAGATAAGATCTACGATTACCTTCGTTCGATTGGACTAGACGCAAATATCTCAGTTGTGCCTACTGGCATTGAGTTCTCTCGCTTCAGCAAAGAAAACGAAAACAAGGCTGAGACGATGGCGTTGAAACAGCAATTCGGAATCGCCCCAAATGACTTTGTCATCCTTTCCTTAGGACGTATCGCGAAGGAGAAATCCATTGATGTTTTGTTAAGGGGATACGCCCAATATTTATCAAAAAACCCTGCAAAACCCACGAAATTTGTCATTACAGGGTGGGGCCCGGCCGAAGATGAACTTAAGGAATTAGCCATTAATCTTGGCATTTCCGATCACGTGATTTTCACTGGTAAAGTCTCGCCTGACAAGACGCAGATCTATTATCATCTCGGTGACGCTTTTGCCTCGGCATCGTTATCTGAGACGCAGGGGTTAACCTTTATGGAGGCCATGTCTGCTTCCTTAGTGGTGCTTGCCCGTTATGATGATAACCTTGTCGGCACGATCAAAGATGGAGAAACGGGCTTCTTCTTCTTGGACGAAAATGATTTTGGCAAGAAGCTGGAGCATGTCATCAATTTATCAAAAGAGGGGAGAAACGCGATCATCACCCAAGCCATGGATGCGATTGAGCCTTATTCCATGGAGCATTTCTATCAATCAGTAATGGAGGTCTACCAACGTGTCGTTAGAAGAAACTGGTAAAAAGATTCAATCGATAAAGTTTGGTAAGCGCAAGGTGCTTGTGCGTTTTGCTGATGGAGACGAGCTTTCCTTCTCCAAAAACGCATTCACTGAACAGCCTTTATACGCTGAGAAAGTTCTCTCTCAAGACGAATACAAGGCGTTGCTTGTTTTGGCATCGGAAGACAAAATCACCAACGCGGTGCTCCGTTATGCCGTCAAAGAGCTCCACACCAAACACGAAACCATTCAATATCTCTATGGCAAAGGGGCGGATGAAAAGACCGCCTATCGCTTGATCAATAAGCTGGAAGAAGAAGGCTTGATCAACGATGAGCTATATGCGACCACTTACGCTAGAGACGTCGCGGGAGTGAAACTATATGGTCGCAACCGCGTCTTATTCGATTTGAAGCACAAAGGCATTGGGGACGAGATTCTCTCTTCGCTTCAATTCGATGAATTAACCGAGCTATCCAAAGCCAGGAAATTCGCGGCCTTGGCAAACAAGAAATACGCTAAGAACACGAACACCAAAAAGATGTATAAAGTCACATCCGCTTTGCTTCGTCGCGGATTTGACGAACATATCGCCCAAGAGGCAGCAAGACTAGAATTCGTCATGGGCGATCCTGAACTTGAACTAGAACGCTTAAAAGCCGAGGCCCAGCGCGTTAAAGCCCGCTACAGCAAGAAATACCATGGCTATGATTTAACGCGCCGTGTCGCGCTCTCTTTGGCAAGAAAAGGCTATCCATATGAGGATATCAAAGCCGCATTGGAGGAATTTGATCATGAAGATTACGGAAATGACTGACGGGACCAACGTCTATGGCAATTTCTTTGTCAACGATGTGAAGCGCTGCGTCGATAACAAAGGCGGCAATTATTTAGCCATCGTTTTGCAAGATAGCTCTGGCACGATGGAAGGCCGTAAATGGAGCTCTACCCCTGAAGATGAAGATATCATCGTCAAAGGCAAAGTCATCTATATCGAAGGCAAGGTCAATAAATATAACAAAACCCTCCAACTAAAGATCATGGAAGCCGCCAAAGTGAATGAAGATGAGGTCGATTGGGCCCAATTCATTTCAACTGCTCCGATGGATTTGAAGGTGATGAAAGCAAAGCTAGACGCTTACGTTGATTCCATCCAAAACAATGACGTCAAAATGTTGGTCACCAAATTATTAGCGAACTTTGCGAAACGTTTCTATGTTTGGCCGGCCGCGGTTAGAAATCACCATGACTATATTTCCGGACTTCTCTATCATTCCATCACCATGGCTGATATGGCGGTGAAGGTTTGCAGCGTCTACCCTCAAATCAACCGCGATGTTCTTCTAGGCGGAGCGATTATTCATGATCTTGGCAAGACGGTAGAGCTTTCTGGCGTTCAATCGACTGCCTTTACCTTAGAAGGAAAGATGCTTGGCCATATTTCCATCGGGCAAGCTGAACTTAGGAAAGCCGCGAAAGAACTTGGCATGTATGCTTATGATGACCTGCCGGAAGAAGAACAAGTGGAAACCCATCCTCTTTTCCGCAAAAAAGAGGTCGCTGTTTGCATGGAACATATGATCCTTTCTCATCATGGGCAACCCGATTTCGGCTCACCCGTGCGTCCGTTAACGCGCGAAGCGCATGTCTTAGCGGCGATCGATGACCTCGATGCGAAGATGAATATTTTGGATAAGGCTTATGCCTCGGTTGAGCCTGGCAATTCCACTGCGAAACTATTCAACATGGATGAGCGTTATTTCTATAAACCGTTCTACACGGTTGAGCCAGACCGTCCTGCCGGTCTAAACGTGGAGCAGGCGCTTGAAGAACTCAAGAAATAGAATCCAATAAGATAAGACGACTGACTTCCGCCAGTCGTTTTTGATGTGGCCGCCAAAACCCTCGAAAAGGCTTAGGAATACTTGCCTATAGTCCGCCATGTTTTTATGCGTTAGTAGACAAAAATCCAGTTGATTGAAGAAATCAGCCCAGTGTTTTATTGAAGTCTAATATGCCTCGAGATTCATTAAATCAAGTAATGAATTAACTTCGTAGTTACTAAGAGGCTTCGGCAATGGAACGCTATGGTAGAAAAGAAGAATTAGATATCTTGGGACCTCAATCGCGGTGCCAGTGCGATATTAAAAACGAGCAGAGCGGGGAGACTAGTCCCTCGTCACACTGCTCGTTATTGTCTAGGAAGATATTATTCGTCGAGCGCTTCTTTGATTTGGTAGGCAAGGCGCGGCAAATCGATATCTGAGGTGTTTTGGCTCTTCATGGTGATGGAGAAGCCGCCTTCCCCTCCGGTGTATCTAGGAATGACGTGGACGTGGAAATGGGGGACGCTTTGTCCTGCTGCCTCACCGCAGTTGGTGAGGATATTAACGCCTTTTGCACCCAAAATGGAAACCTCGGCTTGGCCAATGCGCCTAGCGACCGCGAAGACTTTGGCGATGAGGTCCGTAGGGCAAGAAAGAAAAGAATCATAATGCTCTTTCGGGATGACCAAAGTGTGGCCTCTGGTGGTTTGGGAGATGTCTAGAATCGCGATGACTTCATCGTCTTCATAGACTTTGCTAGATGGGATTTCACCATCGATGATTTTACAGAATACATCTTTCATGATTATTCCTCCGACTTATGCCTATATATTATAAAGAGAAAGGGCGCCGATGGGGCGCCCAATTCGTTGTGAGTTTCGATTAGTCGAAGAGATCTGGGAAGGTCTCTTTGAAATAATCATAGACAGCCTGATCGTGGTAGGCGAGCGCGGCTTTCTTGACGTAGTACTGACGAGCGGCTTTCTTATAAGCATCGCCGTCAGCGATCAAGGTCGCGACGTCTTGAACGATTTGGCCCATCTTTTCTTCTGGGTAAGCGGATTCGCCGCCGACTTGAAGTTTCGGACCTTTGACAGCCTCATCGACACGGATGATGTACCAGTTGGAGGAAGAGGTGTCGCTGATGCACTCTGGGGTATCGTCGTCACGGGAGGAAACCTTTGGAGTAAGGTAGTAGTCACCGTTATAGAAGACACCAAATTCAGGGGTGCGGTTCTCGTCCGCGTCAAGGTCGTTAGCGACGTTGACTTTGAATAGACGAGACTTGATTTCGCTTGGAAGATCAGAGAGACCGGAGTTGGTGTACCAACCTTCGGTGACTTTGCTGGAAGCGACGATTTCGTTGGTCTTGATCTTCAAGCCCGTCTCTTTGGTGTAGGCAGAGCCACCGGTGAAATCGGTGGTGGAGCCTTCTTCCCAACGGGAGGAGGTGAGCTTGTAGTAGTCCTTGAGCAAGATACCATAGGAGGTTTGCTCGTAGACGCCAACTGCGGTTTGAGGATCGCCAGCCTCATCGGTGTAGATGAGTTGGTTGTATCCGGCTGCGGCATAAATCGCATCGGCAACTGCTTTGTTCGCGACTTCGCCGGCTTCGAAGTAACCCTGGTAGAGACGGTTGAGGAAGTGGAGGTTTCTCACTTCGTCAACATCAACATCCGCGTGGATCGCTTTGATGTCATCATCAGAGGCTTTAAGGATGAGTCTGCTGTAGGCTTTGACAAGGTGCTCGGTGGCATCTGGGAAGCCTTCGACATTGCCCAAGGAGATGTACTGCACCTTACGGGCGTAGGAACGGCCGAGGGTGTTGTAGTTCTGGGAGATGAGGTGTTGCTCGACCAACGCTTTGCGATAGGCGTCTGGGAGCAAGGCATGCTCAATATAATCCTTATAGAATGTGATGTAATCGTCCTGGAAGTATTCCTGAACATTCTCGTAGGTTTTGTAACCGACGACGAGACCTTGCTTATAGGTCACGACTTCTGGGAAGGAATAGAGCTCTTTCTCTTGGGCTTGAATGAATTCTCTTTCGTAGAAATCACCACGCTTCTGATAAGAGGTGTTCTTCACGAAGGCATAGAAGGATTTGTCGAGGGATTCTTTGAGCTTGTTGAAGAAGATCTCAAGCTTCTCGACTTTGCCGTCGAACATTTCCTTATGAGCTTCGGCATAAGCTTTCTTTTGCTCTTGGGTTCCTTTGGTCACGGTGTTATAGAGACCGGTGCCATTATCGTCGTCATAGAAATGGCCGAAGTAGGATTGAGCGAGCTTATAAAGAAGATTATTAAGGACTTTCTCGGAGTTGGAGCTTCCAGCGGTGACGATTTCCTCGTAGAGGTCGCCGACGGTGTTGCCGGTGAGCTTATCGTTGCCAGCGTTAACCAAGACGGCTTCCGCGTCTTCTTTCTTCAAGGAGACTTCAATGGTGTCGCAGGAGGCAAGTCCAACAACAGTTGCCGCGAGCAAGGCGGCGGAGAAGAGTTTCAGCTTATTTTGCATAGCAAGCACCTCCGACGGCCCAAATGCCGGTCTTGTTATCCGCTTTCGCGTCATTGGAGAGATAGCCGATCGCGCAGGTTTCGGAGATCAATTTCTGGTCGCCGTTCTTGCGATATTGACGAGAGGCTTCTTCTTGGACAAGGAATTCGATGTACTTGGTCCAAGCATCGTCTCTCTTGTCGATGGCGTCCTGATGGGCGTTGGAACGGGTAAGCTTTGAATTGCTGCGAACGAGTTCCGCGACCTTCTTGGAGAACTTGTTGTTCTCGTTGAAGGTGATGCTTCCATCTTGGAACAATCTCTGGAATGTGTAGCTATCCTTCAAGCTGGAGTTGTAGCTGTTGATGGAACTTTCGAGTTTGCTGATGGCATCGTTATAGGTCGAAGCATCGGTAGAGGCAACGTGCGCATAAGAATAAGTGGTCTTCTTGGTTGGAACCTCTTTTCCTTCGCCGTTGGTCACGGTGTAGAATGGGAACTTGTCGCCTTTTTGCTTGGCTGCGATGACCGCGGCTTCAGATTCATAAGGCTTCTTCGCATCCGTACCATCGGTGATTGGGTTGAGGATGGAGTAGTACTCAGAGAGCGTGGTCATATCCTTCTTGTTGGCGTTGGCTTCGTATTCGGCCTTGGTGATTTCGGTGAAGACATCACCATCAAGTTTGGTGCCATAGCCAGAGAGCGGGGAACGATCGACGACGATGAAGTGGACGCCGGCGGTGCCGGAATCGCCACGGACAGCGAGGACGACCTGACCCTTTTCGGTGGTGAGGACGTTGCGGGCAACGCCACCAATGTTCACCTTGCGGCTGAAGCCTGGGTATTCATCGGTATTGTAGACGCCGACGGTGCCAACCTTCTTTTCAGTGGTGAAGTCGGTGTCATCAGCGAGGACTTTGTCCTTCGCATCAGCGGAGACAGCGTTTGGAACGTAGTGAACGATCTTGTTGTTCTCAGCGTCGATGGTTTCAATCGCATAGTCATTGAATGGGATGGAATCCGGTGTGATGACCGCGATCTTGTGGGTATTGAAGTATTTATTGAAGATGATGTTGCGTGGGAAGTAGGTTTCGCTTCCGTTGTTGACGCGGTATCCCATGGACGGGAAGTTGGAATAGACATCTTCGTTGGCAAGAGCAAGCGCGGCGCCGAATGGAATCTCGCCGATGTTTGCATAGACGCCTCCAGCTTCGAAAGCAGTGGAGAGCGCGACTTTCACGCCATCTTTGTTGTAATACTCGCCTTCGTCGGATGGTCTGAGAACGTCTTTGAGACCTTTCTCATCGGCATACGCGTTAACGGCGGTATTGAGGTAGGCGTCATAGGCATAGAGGCCATATTGGAAACCTTGGACAAAGCTGGTGGAGAAATCCATGATGCCGAGGTCGCCGTATTTGGCAGCCGAGCCTGGGTCGCCTTTGTAGTTCGGGGCGATATCGTTGAACGTGGTGTTGTAAGAAGTCGCTGGCTTATCGGCCTTTGCGAGCTTGATCAAGAATTCACCGAGGTTCTGGGCTTCGCTTGCGTTGATGGTCGCGGTGGTGGCGTTGGTCTCGCTGGTGCCAGAGACTGGGAGCAAGACGTGGGTCACGTGGTATGGCATCTGGTCTTCGAGGTAACCCTTGGTGGCTTCACCGAATTCGGTGGAAGCAGGGAAGAAATCCTCATCGGTCAAGACGGCGTTGCCGCGTTCATCATAAACGATGTCATCGCCATTGCGTTTGTAGACTTTGCCGTCTCTTGCTTGGTTCTTGGCAGCGTTGGACTTGCCATAGAAGCCGAGAGAATCAAAGTCATCTTTCTCGTGATTGTAGAGCAATTTGTCGAAGAGCTCGTCAATGTTCTCGACGCTTTGGGCTTTGAGAATCTTTTCCCATTCCGTGTCATAGCTGGTGCCATTGGCCTCGGAATTCTTCTTGGCTTCTTTTCTATAGCCGTCGACGTCGTTGTTGGCTTTCTTCTTCAGGGATTCAAGAGAAGATTTGCCGGAGCCGGATTCGTAGTACTTGCGAATCAGGACTTCTTTGATTTTCGAAAAGTCAGTGTTGGCTACGCTGGTACCGATTTGGTAGGTGCCGAAGAGTTCGTCGGCAGTGTAATCGGTACGATTTCCATTCGCGTCCGTGTAAGTCAACACGACCCCTTCAGCCGCGGTCACTTCATTGCAAGCGGTGAGAGCACCGACAGAGAGCAATGCTGCGACGAGGCCGAATGTGAGTTTGTTTTTCTTCATAGGAAACTCGTTCCTCCTTCGTCTTAAAAACGTGCGTGACAATTCTATACTTTAACAATACTTGTTACAACAACATTTTCATGCAAAAAATCATTCGATAAAATGTGACATTTCTTTGCCTGATTCCAAAAAATGCCGTTTTTCGTCAAAGATATATCTTTGTTGTGAATAAAAATCTTTATCGTTTTATTTGTTCTTGCTGTTCAAGATGTTTAGAATAAGTCGCTCCTAAGGAGGCCCTATGTCAGTTTTACGTATCGAAAATCTCCACGTCGCGGTCAAAGATCATGAAATCTTGCGCGGCGTTAATCTAACCATCAACGAAGGCGAAACACTCGCCCTTCTTGGCCCGAATGGACACGGCAAAAGCACGTTGCTTGCCGCGATTATGGGAAATCCAACCTATACCGTCACGGAAGGGAAAATCTTCCTTGATGATATTGATGTTCTTTCCTTGCCCGTCAACGAAAGATCAAAGGCAGGTATTTTCCTCGCCATGCAGTATCCAAGTGAGATTCCAGGCGTCAATTCGGCGGAATTCTTGAAAGCCGCGATGAACGCAAGACGTGAAAAACCAATGAGTCTTTTCGAACATTATTCCAAATTGCAAAAGGCCTATAAGGAAATGGGCATTCCTTTTGAGATGAGCAACCGCAATCTCAATGAAGGGTTCTCCGGCGGCGAGAAAAAGCGCAACGAAATCCTTCAAATGAAATTATTGGAACCGAAATTCGCCTTGTTAGACGAAATCGATTCCGGCCTTGATGTCGACGCCATGCAAATCGTGGCCAAGGCCATCATCGAGGAACAGGAGAAAGGACGTGGATTCCTCGTCGTCTCTCACTATGCTCGTCTTTATGATTTGATCCACCCAACCAGAGCTGCGATCATGATCAATGGCAAAATCGAAGTCGAAGGTGACGCCAGTTTGGTGAAGCGTATCGATTCCGAGGGCTATGAATGGATCAAACATGAGCTCGGTATCAAAATCGAGAAAGAAGAGAAACAGATGTCGACGGTCTCCATCGGCGTTTGCGCCACAGCGGAGCGGAGCAAAGAATGATGAATCCGATCTTGATGTTAGACAACCAAATCAAGAGCGCTTCCTACCGTGTCGAAGAAGGAGAAAACCTCCAACTTAGATGCGCCTCTTTCGACGCGATCAAAGATTGCGAAATCGAAGTCCACGTTCAAAAAGACGGGGTTTTTGATGGGGTTTTCGCGGATTTTTGCAATGCGAAAGCACATATCAAATTAACTGTTTATCTTGAAGGGGAGCATGCTTCTGCCTCGCTTCGTGTCGCTTCGTTAGCCAAAGGAGATGACAATAAAAAGTATGAGGTTTCCATCATCCATAATGTGGGTCAGACAGAGGGTTTGGTGGAATGCTATGGCATCTGCGAGGACGAGTCTCGTCTTGTCTTTACC
>OCTW013390788.1_pt1 | contig 14842 bp, 11 predicted proteins | sample 1539671 | NCBI WGS metagenome assembly OCTW01 (sample SAMN02144230, study PRJEB22623) | gut metagenome | biome: sheep rumen | host: Ovis aries | place: New Zealand
GGCTTATCCCAACGAGGCCGAGGAGCTCTTCGCCGAGGCCCAGAAGATGGCCCAGCTCCGCTACAAGACCTACGTCCGCAAGACGCAGGAAGATTGGAGCCAGGAGTAATCATCACGAAAAGTTTAGGGCTATCCCCTATCCTATCTATATCAAAGGAGCATCCGAATGTAGGGTGCTCCTTTTTGTGATACCGAATGGGGACTGGTATTCAAAAACAGAAAGGACTATGTCCTGAGTGACATTCTGCTGACCATCGCCACTTGCTAGTATGATGAGTGCGTACTGAGTTTCAATGTCTATGAACTACAGGGGAAGCGATTCGTTAACATCATGAACAAGCCAACCGCCATGCCGCCAACATAAAGGTGCAGTATAAACTATAATCCCCCGAAGACGCCTGACTTCAGGGGATAAGCCTATGTATAAAATGGAAAATGAAGCCTTGTGGCCAAGGGCGAGAGTTTCAGAAGTTATGTTTACCTTTGCGCGGACAAGGCGCCGGTAACGACGTAAAGGGCAGACTCTAAAATGCAGAAGATATGATGGCGTAAAGATAAGCAAAAAAAGGAGACGAAGAATGAAGAATGAGGAATTTGCCACCGCCGCGATAAAAATGTTCTGTCTTCAATGTCCTATCTTCAATATTTTTAGTACCTTTGCAGCCGACAAACGAAAAAAGGGATTAAGAAATGAAGAAACTAAGCTTATTATTGATGGCAGCCAGCCTCTCGGCTACGGCGATGGCACAGGAGAAGTTTGAACTGGGAAAGCCGGGCGACGACAACTACAGATACCTCGATGAGTATCAGGCACTGAAGGAATACATCGACTACGAGAAGTACCCCAACTTCAAGATAGGGGGCGGCACGACGGTCAATGAATACCTCAGCAACCCCGTATACCGCAACATGATCAACAGCAACTTCACCGAGACCGTGGCGGGCAACGCGATGAAGATGTCGAGCTGTGTCGACGCCAACGGCAACATGAACTTCTCGACGGTGAAGAAGTATGTGCAGACGGCGACGGAGGCCGGTCTCAACGTCTACGGCCACACGCTGGCCTGGCACTCGCAGCAGGCCAACGGCTGGCTGCTGAAGCTCCTTGCCGACAGGCCCGACCCCTCGGCCGAAGTGGAGTTTGCAGAGATTGCCAGCAAGGACTTCCGCAGCGCGCAGAACATCGGCTGGCACTCCGACGAGGCCCAATACGGCTACTCCGTCGAGTACGACAAGGACGACGGCCTCATCGTACACTGCACGAAAAAGAATACCAACTCGTGGGACGTACAGTTCCTGGCCATGGAGAATATCGCCCTCGAAGAGGGTAAGACCTACAAGATGACCATGACCGTGAAGGGCACTACGGCAGGCAACCTGCACAGCAAACTGGGCGACTGGAACAACGGCCAGTATCCCAACATCCCCTTCACCACCGAGTGGCAGGACGTGGAAGTGAGCTATAAGGCCATCGTGGCCAACAGTTTCTTCATGCTGCAGTGTGGCGACTTCGTGGGCGACATCTATATCAAGAACATCAAGTTCGAGGGTGACAAGCGGAAGTCGATCCCCCTGACCGCCGAGGAGCGCCACGACACCCTCGTCTACGCCATGGACAAATGGATCAAGGGCATGATGGAAGCCTGCGACGGACGGGTGAAGGCCTGGGACCTCGTGAACGAGGCCATCGCCGGCGACGGTAACGACGGCGAGGGCAACTACGAGCTGCAGCACTCCGAGGGCTATAAGAGCGGCACTTGGGACGTGGGCGGCAGTGCCTTCTACTGGCAGGACTACATGGGCGACCTGGAATACGTGCGCCAGGCCTGCCGGCTGGCCCGCAAGTATGGTCCGGAGGACATCAAGCTCTTCATCAACGACTATAACCTCGAGAGCGACTGGGACAACAACAAGAAGCTCAAGTCACTCATCAACTGGATCAAGAAGTGGGAGGCCGACGGTGTCACGAAGATCGACGGCATCGGCACCCAGATGCACATCAGCTGCTTTGAGAATACGACGAACCAAAACAGCGTCAAGAAGCACATCACCCAGATGTTCCAGCTGATGGCTCAGTCGGGCAAGCTGGTGCGCGTCAGTGAGATGGACATGGGTTATGTTCGCGGCTCCAACCGCTGGGGCAGTTCTGTGAAGACCAGCGACATGACCGAGGCCGAGCACAAGAAGATGGCCGACATGTACGAGTGGATCGTGCAGGAGTACTTCCGCCTGATACCGCCCGAGCAGCAGTGGGGCATCTGCCAGTGGTGTACCACCGACTCGCCGTCGAACAGTGGCTGGCGCGGTGGCGAGCCCGTAGGTCTCTGGGACCTGGACTACTACCGTAAGCACACCTACGCCGGATGGGTGCGCGGACTGAACGGCGGTGAGCCTACCGCCATCGAAGGTGTGGAGGTCGACAAAGCCACCAATACCTCGAAGGGCATCTACCGCCTCGACGGCAAGCGCCTGTCTGCAACATCGCTTGACGCCCTTGAAGCCCTTCCCCACGGCATCTACATCGTCGACGGAAAGAAGGTCATCAAGTAAACTATAAACAAAACTACAGCAGTTCCTGCAGGCGCTTGAAGGCTGGCGCGAGCAGCGTGGTGTCGATCTCCTGCCCCGACGGGGAGCGGAAGACGCAACGGCGCTGCCTGGGCTGGAGCGATGCGACGAGGTGGATGTTCACCAGCGTACTGCGGTCGGCACGGACAAAGACTTCCGGACTGAGCATCTTCTCAAGGGCGCCAAGGCCGTGGAGCACGGTGCTCGAGCCGCTGAAGGTGAAGAGGCGCGAGTAGTTGCCGTCGGCCTTGAAGTAGGCGATATCCTTCACATCGGTCACGATGGTGCCGGTGGCGGTGCGGAGGGTGATGCGCTGTTCGAACGACTGCTCCGTCATCATCACGATATCCTTGGCCAGCCTGCTGGCCTTCATCTCCTCGATAGCCTTGCGGCGGATGGCATCTATCTGCTCCTCGCGCTGCAGCATCTCCCGCTGCAGGCGGATCATGCGCCGACGGTTGCGGCGCGCCTCATACCAACGGGCAACAGCCCAGACGGCAGTGGAGAGCATCGCGACAGCCAGGAGCCACACCCACCAGTGCTGCCACCAGCGCAGCGGCGGGCTGATGAAGGTATCCTCCTCGCCCATCGCCAACAGTTCTGCGGGACGGAACGAGGCCATCTGCTCGATGCCGGGCAGCCACACCGTACCGTCGGCACTCTCTGCCATCACGGTCTTCAGCGGCTCCATCAGCGTGAAGCCGTTCAGGTGGTTGAAGAACTGCAAGCCGCTCAGCCTGCAGCGTTCATCGATGCGACAGACGAAGAGGCCGTCGATGGCCGCCACGACGAGATAGCCTCGCGGCGAGACGTGTACGGAGCGAATCTCGTGGCCACAGAGTTGCGGCAGCAGGGTGTTCAGCGCCTCCACCCGTTGCTGAGGGTCGCCCTCCCCTGCCCTCACCACGAAGAGCGAGTCGGCCGAGGCGAAGAACACGTTGCCGTGACGGTCGGCATCCATCGTCGTGATGATGAGTTTCTGATCGCGATACGTCATCTTCTGCACCTCACGTACCTTATTAATATAATAGAGTCCCGAACTGCTGCCTATCCACAGCAGTCCGCGGTCGTCGGTGGCCGAGCACCAGGGATGCAGAACCCCGGTGGTCAGCGTATCGAGACGTGCCGATGCCAGGTCGTAGGCAAAGATGCTGGTGCGGTTGGCGGTGATGAGCTTGCCCCAGGCCTCGCCCACAAACTGATAGCGGTCGGGCTTCAGCCCCAGGAACCGCTGCGCGGGCTTGCCGCCCTCGGTGGTGATGCAGGCGATGTCGCCATTGGCCGGCATGAACGCCCGCCCGCCGATGGTGACGGCGCTGGGCGCATAGAACTGAGCCGGGTCGTGGCTGACGAGCGTCACTTGCCCCGAGGCGTCGCGATGGAGCAACTGACCATTGAGCGAGCCCATCAGGAGGTTACCGCAGCCATCCTCGGCGACTGCTCTAACTATATCACTCTCAGCGGTTAAGCTATGATTGGTGAAGCAGCGGTTGAAGAGGCAGTACACCCCCTGATAGGTAGCCACCCAGAGGCGGTCCCAGCGGTCAACGAGCACGTCGCGGATGAGGTTGACGCCCGTCATGATGGGGCTGACGGCCTGACCCTCGCAGAGCCACACCGTGTGCTCGTCGGCCACAACGAGGGCACCATTGCGGAGCCGTCTGACGGTGAGCCCGTAGCTGACCTCCTGCCAGTGGGCTGCCACCCGCCGGCTCAGGCTATCCTTACCCACGGTGTAGATGCCGTCGGAGGCAAAGGCCAGCAGTCCGGCCTCCGTGCGCAGCAGGGTATAGATATCGTCGCGAGCAGAGAGTTTCCGTGCTTGCCGGGCATTTTTCTTGAAGAGATAGAGGCCTGAGGGCAATGGAATGGCCACTTCGCCCGTCGAGGGGTCGAGGTAGAGTTTGCGGTCGGGCGTCATCTCGTCGAGCAGCGAGTCGGTGAGCAGCGGCTCCATGCCCTGAGGCGTCATCCGGCAGAGGCGGCGGTGCTGCTCCAGACTGTCTTCCAGGAGCACGTAGCCGTTGGGCAGACTGATGGCATTGAGGTTGTTCAGCAGCCAGTGGCCCTGGGGGTCGAGGGGCATAGGGACGGCCTCGTCATAGTCGAGGCGCCACTGACGGAAGAATCCCAAGGCCCTCACCTCGTCGTCTACCTCGGCGAAACCCACGATGTTCAGCCGCCGCCCTTTGAGGAAGGGGGTGAACGTGCGGCCGTCGAAGCGGACGAAACCCGACAGCGTACCTATATAGATATAGCCGCGCGAGTCTTGCCACAGCCGCTCAGACTGCATCTGCGGCAGTCCGTCCTGGATGGTGTAGCGGCGATAAGTCAGGCGGCTCTCCATCGACGGGGTGGGATTGGCGCTCGCCGTCAGCGTCAGGCTCAGGCAGAGTGCCAGGCCGACAATGCGTGTCAGTATGGTTGTTTTCATGTTGCGAAGATACAAAAAAAATCGGAATCAGCCAAGCTCACACAGAAAATAATCAGTCGGCTTGCCGAGTTCGTCACTCAGAAAGGCCAGTTCGTCAAAATCATCACTTCTTACGCCCTTATTTTCAAGTATTCTTAAGACAAATCGTAAGCAGAGACGACAATGGCGGGTTCATGGTTTCAATCTATTTCAGACGGGGCGTCAGGAGTCGTTCCGCTGGCCGACAGGTAGTCAGCAGGTCGGTTGACTAATAGTCGGCAGACTGGTTGACTAGTAGTCAACCGGTTGGTTGACATATAGTCGGCAACAATTTTAGACGGCAGTTTCTATTAGTTTCCCCTACCCTTTCCGTCAGTTTCCCCTATCCTTTCCATCGCTTTCCCCTATCCTTTGTCGGATTGACCATAGGGGATCGACGACTTATCGGCGGCGGTAGACGACGGTCTGGCCAATCTTCCGGCCCACGAGACAGGCATTGGGCTGCGAGCAGAAACGGTCCAGCCACTTCTGGGCCATGTACTTCGTCAGCCCGAAGTAGCCCTGCAGGTTGCCCCGGGTGATGACGTCGTGGGTCTTGAACCACTCGTCGAGCCTGGCTTTCATCTCCTCCTCGGTGTACTGGGCGGAGTGCCCCACGTTGCCGCGGCCCGTCGCATTCACGAAGTGATAGCCGTGGGCATTGAACTGCTTGAGGAATTCCTTGTCGGGCGTAAAGCCTACATTCTCGATGGTCACGTCGTTGCCCGTGATCTTCGTCGGGTCGGTGAAGTGTATCTTCAGTTCCTCTCCCTGCTCGTCATAGCGCTTGCGGAAGCCGAGTTTCAGGTAGAAGGTGCCGAGGCCCTCGATGTGCAGGCGGTGATTGTCCGTCAGCTGCTCGACGATGAGCCGCTGCAGGAGCGAGAGCGCAGAGTCCATGATCTCGGGGCGTATCAGGTTGTGCTCCAGTTGCTTCAGCAGGTATTCCTTGCCTACGGTGGCGCTCGTCTCGTGGCGCACCTGATAGGTGTCGTTGCCGTCGGCATCCTTCAGCGGGTTGCGGTGTACGCTGAACTTGATGTTGTATCCCATAGTCGTTCTGTTTCGTTACTTGAGCGCAAAATTACGAATTATTTTCCGAACGGCAAAGAAATTCGTCAAAAAGCGTCGCCCGCCCCCCGAGTTCGTCACCCGCTGGTGCCTGTTCGTCAAAAAGACCGCTTCGGAAGTCTGACAATTCAGCGGATTTCACTAACTTTGAATCGCCAAAAGAACGAAAAAATATGAAGAAAAGGATGATGTTCATGATGCTGGCGCTGCTCGCCGTGTCGCTGGCAAAGGCTGAGGAGATTACCAGGCAGCAGGCGCTGCAGAGGGCACAGCAGTTCATGCAAGAGCGGATGAAAGCCAGACCCGGGTCGCGAGGCGCCAAGGTGGAACTGAGTGATGTGAAGCAGGTAAGCGGTCTCTACGTCGTCAACGCGTCGGACAACGAGGGCTACGTCATCGTCAGCAACGACGACCAGACGGTGCCCATCCTGGGCTTCAGCGACAGCGGCCACGCAGACCCCGACAACATGCCCTCTAACATGCGGGCCTGGCTGCAGGGCTATGCCGATCAGATAGCCTGGCTGAAAGCGCAGCAAGGCAGCCCGGCCGGGCAGACGGCAGGGACAAGAGGCCCGGCAACCGCCGCAACCGCCCTGAGCCGCTCGCACAGCACCGCCGCCATCGCCCCGCTGCTGACGACGCGCTGGGATCAGAAGGAACCTTACAACGACCTGCTGCACAACTATAGTAGGGGGAAATGCGTGACGGGCTGCGTGGCCACGGCGATGGCCCAGGTGATGAATTATCACAAGTGGCCCAAGGCCTCGACGGCGGAGATACCATCGTATGGCACGAGTTCAACGACCCTTCCTGCTCTGCCCGTCACCACCTTCGACTGGGGCAACATGCTCAACGAGTATCTCTACCATTATAATCCGTCAACGGGTGAGATGGAGCCCTTGCCTGCCCCCACAGAGGCTCAGCGCACAGCCGTAGCCACGCTGATGAAGTATTGCGGATATGCGGTAAAGATGCAATACTCCTCCGAGGCGTCGGGAGCACAGTCTGCTGATGTAGCCCCCGCGCTGAAGAACTATTTCAATTACAACCCGGAGACCACCCAGTTTGTTAAGCGCGACAACTACAGCGCATCCCGCTGGGCTGACATCATCTATCATGAACTGGCCAATGGGCGCCCCGTCATTTATTCCGGTCAGACGCTAAGCGACGGTCACGAATTCGTATGCGATGGCTACCGATACGAAAGCGGCACCGACTTCTTCCACATCAACTGGGGATGGGGCGGCATAAGCGACGACTATTTCGTGTTGTCGGCGCTCAATCCTGCCGAGCAGGGTGTTGGCGGCAGCAACTCAACTGGCGGATGGCGTTTCAATCAGGGTGCCACCATCGGCATCCAGAAGCCTACGGAGCATGGCACCACCGCCGACCTTACGCCAACCGACATCTGGCTGGAGGTGAACAGCATCACCCCCAGCCGCAATCCCGGTGCCTGCTACGAGCCGATGACCTTTACCCTAAGCGTCACCAATACCGCTGCCGAGGATTTCGACGGCGACATCTATCTGTCCTTAGAATATACATATAGTCAAACATTATATCCAGGCTTCTGTTCCCTCAAGGCTGGCGAGACGGGCAATGTCGTGATCACCTGCACCCCTGACCGGATAGGAACGGTATCCGTATCGCCTATGTACAGTCCTGCGGATCTGATTTATGGTGCCAGAATCTCCCGTTTCACTATTGAAAAAGGAGCGTTTGATACAGATCGATTTGTACCGATATATGGTTACGACTGTGATGAAGGAAATGTCGCCAGCCAGTTCATCATTCCGGCATCCGACCTAAAGGATATGGCCCACGGAACCCTTAACAGCATGACCTTCTATGCTTACACCATGTCGCCTATCAGTTGGGGTGCTGCACAGTTCGATGTTTATCTCAAGGAGGTGGAGAAGACAGTTTTTGCCGCCCAAAGACTTGACCCGTGGGATGACATGCAGAAGGTCTACTCGGGTCGGCTGTTTGTAGACAGCGAAGGCAAGATGGTCATCACCTTCCCGGAGTCCTTCTCCTACCAGGGTGGCAACCTGCTCGTAGGCTTCAGGCAGACCAAAGCCGGCACTTCTAATGACGTCCTATGGATAGGCACCCTCTTCGAGGATGACTGGCAACAGGTATCCCTGGGCGGCAGTGGAGAAACGGCAAGATATTACCGCTACTTCCTGCCCAAGACCACCTTCAACAATACTTCTGCAACCGGAGGGCGCATCGCCGGCGATGCCAACGGTGACGGAAAGGTGGATGTCGCGGATATCGTGGAGATCGTCAATTATCTCAATAAACATCCATCGGCCAGGTTCAACGAGAAAAATGCTGATGCCAATGGTGTTGGCGGCGTCACCACAGATGACATCAATGCCGTCGTAGGGATTATCATGGGTAAATAACTCTTAATTAATAATGACATAAAATGAAACATCTACATTCTTCTATCATCACGGCCGTGCTGACGGCTATGGTGCTCATGCCTGTAGAGATGCAGGCACAGTCGGTGGAGATCAACGAGACGAACTTCCCCGACCCCGTGTTCCGCGAGTATCTGCTCTATTACCAGAATGACGGCAACGGCTACCTCAAGGAGTCGGTCAAGAACATGGATGAACTCGACCTGTCGTATATGGACATCAAGGACCTGACGGGCATCGAGTATTTCAGCGGCATCGACGAACTCGACTGCTCGCACTGCCTGCTGACGAAACTCGACCTCTCGAAGAACACCCGTATCAGCGACCTCTGGGTGAACAGCAACCAACTGACGTCGCTCAACCTGGCCGGCACGAACGTCAGAAGGCTCTGGATTCAGTATAACCAACTGCGCGGCGAGGCAATGGACGCACTGATCAACTCCATGCCCACCGCAGGGCAGGGCGATGGCCGAATCTACGTCATGGGCTTCTACGACGACCATGAAGAAGGCAACCTGTGTACGACGGCACAGTACAAGGCCCTGACACAGAAGGGATGGACGGTCTATATGGACGACCACGGCGATCACATCGAGTACGGAGAGTGGACGGCCCAGCACGGCGAGCCCACCGCTATCGACAGTATCAGCACTGAGGATGCCGGGGATGCCACGGTCTACGACCTGCAGGGCCGGCAACTGAAAGGCCAGCCATCGAAAGGCATCAGCATCATCCGCCAGAAGAGCGGAGAGGCAAGGAAGGTTATTAAATTAAAATAATACTTTTTTCTAATATCAATACTTAGACGGGAGCCGGCAGTGATGCCCGCTCCCGTCGTTCTTTACTGATACACTATCGGGCGCTGGACGAGAGCTATAGCCTGGACGAGAGCGACAGCCTGGCCGTGGGCAGACTGCTCTTCACGCTGACGGCTATCCTTCCCCGCTTCGAGCTGCTGCGCACCACCAGCAATGCCCGGCCTTTCCAAGTGGTGACTCGGGCAGACGTTGTTGGCTCGCGGTCCTTCAGGTCGGCAGAGGCAAAGGCGAGCAGATGGCCCTGCCCCTCGACGGAGCCTTCGCAAGCAATGGCAGCATCGGGACAGACACGTCCCTCGGCGTCGACCACCTCGACGGTAACGAACGCCAGGTCCTGGCCGTCGGCCGTCAGGACGCGGCGGTCTGGTGTCAGGCGGATGGCCGCCGGCTGTCCGGCAGTGGCGAGCACGGCACTCCCTTCGGCGGTGACAGCCTTAAGCACGCCGGGCTCATAGTCGACGGTGAAGACAGCCTTGTAGCCGGTCTCAGCCCCGACGGCCTCCTTGCCGACGAGCCTGTCGTTACAGTACAGGGCCACCTGACTCGCCTTGGTGTAGACCTCCACTTCGACGGGCTTTCCTTCCCATCCCTGCCAGTTCCAGCTCTCCCACGTAGGCCACACGCTCCACGAGGTCTCATGGATCTTGCCATGATAGCCGTCGGGCTCTCTTACGGCGATGTAGGGCTTCACGGCAGCCGAGTCTTTCCACAGCATCTCGCGATAGTGGCTGATAGGCTTACGCCAGCCAGTGATATCCACATCGCCACAGTAAGCCCCGTGCCAGTCGGGCTGGCCGCCCTCGACGTAGTGCTCGCCAGGCTTCTCGCCGTCATAGTAATAACGGCCGATGCCCGACTCTCCCAGATAGTCGAGTCCTGTCCACACGATGTCACCCACCACGTAAGGATGTTCCTTCACGATCGACCAGTTCCTGAAAGCGTCCCTGGGGAAGCTCTCCGTCTGCCACATCACGCGCTTCGGGTCGCGCTGATGGTCGGTGGCATGCTTGAATATCATATAGTTATAGCCCACCACGTCGAGCACCTCGGCGTGCGGGTCATAGATCTCCCAGTCGCTGTCCCAGGCACAAAGGGCCTCGGTGACGGGGCGCGTCTTATCCCATTCCAGGACGGCAGCCTTGAGCTTGCGGGCGGTGGTAATCACACGGATATCCTTTCGCTCGATGACCTCATTGCCGATGCTCCAGGAGATGATGCTGGGGTGGTTGCGGTCGCGCTGCACCATCTGGCGGATATCGTCGGCGTAGCAAGAGTCGATAAGCGTGGAATAGTCGTAGGGCGTCTTGGCCGAGCGCCAGCCGTCGAAGGCCTCGCCGATGACGAGCATGCCGATGGAGTCGCAGGCATCGAGGAAGGCGCGCGTAGTAGGATTATGACTCGTCCTAATGAGGTTGAAGCCAGCCTGCTTCATCTGCCTGACCTTACGGATTTCGGCTGCATCGAAAGCCATCGCTCCGAGCACGCCGTCGTCGTGATGCACACAGGCACCATTAATCAGGAGCGGCTGACCGTTGAGCAGAAAGCCACGCTCTGCATCGAAGGAGAAGGAGCGGATGCCGTAATTCACGGTCTGCTCGTCGACGGTACGTCCGCTTTCCTCGATGGTCACACGGGCCTGATAGAGGGAGGGGGAGTCGGGCGACCAGAGCTTCGGGGTATCCACAGTGAAGAAGGCATGACGGGTTGTGGTCTCTCCGGGAGAAAGCGTCACGGGACTCCGTTTGCCATTTACCGTCAACGTGATATCCCGCTGACGGTCTGATGCGTTCACGACCGTCACGTCGACATTTACCTTGGCCGAACGCTCCGACACCTCATCGGTGGAGACGAACACGCCGTTGTCTTCTATATAGACCTGCGACGATGTCTGCAGCCAAACGTGGCGATAGATGCCCGAGCCTGAGTACCAACGGCAGTTGGGCTGTTCGCTGTTGTCGACCTTCACCAGCACTTCGTTCTCTTGCTTATTATTATATAAATAAGGTGTAATGTCGAGGATGAAGGGTGTGTAGCCATAGGCGTGCTGTCCGGCCTTCCGTCCGTTGATGAAGACCTCGGCCTTCTGATAGACACCCTCAAAATGCAGCTTCACAACCTCGGCGTCCGGCGTCTTGAAGGTCTTGCGATATTCACCTTTTCCGCCAGGATACCAGCCGCCGCCCTCTCCGGTGGTGCCAGTAGAGGGGTCGGGCGCCGCGTAGATATCCCAGTCGTGAGGCAGGTTGACATCGACGGTCTTCCCCTCACGGGTGAACTTCCATCCGTTATCGAACAATTGCCGAGTCTGTGCCAGCATGGTTGCCGAGACACACAGCAGCATTGAAATCATTAAGAAACGCTTCATCTTCTTCATATCCTTTATAGTTTTAAGTTTGTCTTGCAAATGCGGCACACCCTTTATGGATGTGCCGTATCGTTAATATCCGTTCCCGTTTCCTGTACGGATTACTTCTTTGTCTCTTCCGACTTAGAGGGCTCATCAGCCTTCTTGGCGGCTGGCTTGTAGCGCTTGTTCAAGCCGTTGATCACATCCTGGGTGATGTCAAACTTCTTGTCGGCCAGCAGGATGTTGTCGCCCTGTTTTGTCAGAATCAGGCTGAACTGCTTCTCCTTATTGTAATCCTTCAGGAAGCTCTGCAGCGAGTCGCGCAGGGTCTCGTTGAACTTGGCCGTCTCGTTGGCCAACTCGTTCTCCAGACGGGCCTGCAGCTCCTGCAGGTCGCGCTGCTGGCGCTCAATGGCAGCCTGCTGAGAGGCGGCCTGTTCACGACTGGTGAAACCGTTGTTGTTCAGCTTCTGCTGGAAGTTGTTCACAGCTGCCTGCAGGGTATTGCCCTTCTGCGTCAACGTGTTGCGGGCATTGTTCGACTTCTTCTGAAGCGTCACACTGTAGTCCTTGGCAAAGTCGTACTGCGTCATCAGAGAGTCTACCTCTACATAAGCAACCTTCAGCCCCGTGGCGGTAGCATCGCCGGCGGCCGGCTGTTCGTCCATCTTCGGACTGGCATTGTTGCACGACACCATCATCGCTGCGATGGCAAGTGCGGAGAAAATGTACTTTTTCATCTTTTCTTCTATTATTATAATAATGTCTATTTGTCTATCTGTCTATTTGTCTATTTGTCTAATTGTCTAAATATCTAATTGTCTAAATGTCTATTTGTCTATTCGTCTAATTGTCTAAATGTCTACTACTCTCTTTCACCGCAAAATTGCTCCTCCGCCGCATCTCCTTGTCCTGATCCATCACGCAGTGGATGCCACGCTCCTTCATCGCCTCAGAGTCGTGAATATGTTGCGATTTAAAGGTCCCGTTCTTCATAAACAGCACCCTGACGAGGAAAAAAGCCATGCCGATAGCAATTATTAACGTCGATATGAGCAGTGTCTCAATCATTTTTTATATCTTTGCGGCTGCAAAGTTACGAATAAATAAACGAATTCTATCAAAAATATCATTAATAATGAATAAAAACGATTTAAAACCTGCTATTGTCTTCGCCGAATTTGCGAAGATTAATGAGATTCCCCGCCCCTCGAAGCACGAGGAGAAGATGATTGCCTATCTGAAGAACTGGGGCGAGAGCCACGGCCTCGACACGAAAGTCGACGAGACGGGCAACGTGATTATCCGTAAGCCTGCCACGCCAGGCATGGAGAACCGCAAGACAGTCATCCTGCAGAGCCACATGGACATGGTGTGCGACAAGCTCGTCGATGTAAAGTTCGACTTCGACAAGGATGCCATCAAGACCTATGTCGACGGCGAGTGGCTGACAGCCGAAGGAACCACCCTCGGCGCCGACGACGGTATCGGCTGTGCCATCGAGCTGGCCATCCTCGGCTCTGACGATATCGAGCACGGACCCATCGAGTGTGTCTTCACCCGCGACGAAGAGACCGGACTCACTGGCGCTGAAGGCATGAAGGCCGGATTCATGACTGGCGACTACCTCATCAACCTCGACTCTGAGGACGAGGGTGAGATCTTCGTCAGCTGTGCCGGCGGACGTAACACGACGGCGAAGTTCACGTTCCAGCGTCAGGCCCCCGCAGAAGGGAGCTTCTTCATCAAAGGGTCGCTGAAAGGACTCGTAGGCGGGCACTCGGGCGACGATATCAACAAGAAGCGCGCCAATGCCATCAAACTCCTCGCCAGGTTCCTCTTCCAGGAGATGAAACGCTACGAGGGCATCCAGCTGGCACAGTTCCACAGCGGCAAGCTCCACAACGCCATCCCCCGCGACGGATACTTCGTCATCGCCGTGCCCAACGACGTGAAGGAGAACATCCGCGCCGACTGGAATATCTTCGCCGCAGAGGTAGAGGATGAGTTCCATGTGACGGATACCCAGATGCTGTTCGCGATGGAGTCGACAGAGGCCGAAGCCGTCATCGACCCGGTGGTCGCCAAGAGATTCGTATGGGCCGTGCAGGCTGTAGACAACGGCATCTTCGCCATCTGTCAGGACGAAGCCCTCGGCGGCATGGTAGAGACCTCGAGCAACATCGCCAGCATCCACACCGCCGAGACCACCATCGACATACTCTCGTCGCAGCGATCCAACGTGATGTCGAACCTCGACAATATGTGTGCCACCATCCAGGCCGCCTTTGAACTCGCCGGCGCAGAGACAAAGTCGTCTGACGGCTACCCCGCCTGGAAGATGCGGGCCGACTCGAAGCTGCAGGAGATCGTCGTCAACTCCTACAAGAAGCTCTTCGGCAAAGAGCCTGTCGTGCGCGGCATACACGCCGGACTCGAGTGCGGACTCTTCTCTGAGCGCTACCCGCAACTCGACATGGTGAGCTTCGGCCCCACACTGCGGTTTGTACATACCCCCGATGAGCGACTCCACATCCCCACCGTTCAGATGGTATGGGACCATCTGCTCGACATCCTCAAGAATATTCCTGCATAACTATGAGACGCCACTTTATATATTATATAATAGGTGTAACCATGCTGTCGTTCGCTTCTTGCGGACGACAGCATGATGCCGAGCAGACTGTCAAGGCATTCGTCGAAGCCAACATGGAGAACGGAGGCGATGATATCACCAGCCGGGACTTCGCCGACCTGGGCACAACGAGACATATCAACGACTCAATCATCCAACTGATGCGCCACCGCGGTGCACCACTCTTCAAAAAGGCCATCACCTACCCTACGGCCCCCGATGGAGAGCTTTACTACCTGAGAATGAGCTACGTACACCAAGGTGACACCCTGCAAAACACCTTCTATCTTAATCAAGACCTCACAGAGATTGTGGCCTTTAAATAATTTTTTTCTAAAATAATTCGCAAAAAACTTGCAGGATTTAAAAAAAGGTTGTACCTTTGCACCCGCATTTGAGGAGATAACCCCACGGTTTCTAGACTCCGAGGTTCTTTGGAAGGATGGGTGAGTGGCTGAAACCAGCAGTTTGCTAAACTGCCGTACGGGTTCCCGTACCGGGGGTTCGAATCCCCCTCCTTCC
>OCTW011575488.1_pt1 | contig 14840 bp, 9 predicted proteins | sample 1539671 | NCBI WGS metagenome assembly OCTW01 (sample SAMN02144230, study PRJEB22623) | gut metagenome | biome: sheep rumen | host: Ovis aries | place: New Zealand
CATAGTAAACTGCGTATACATGCCTGTATCTTTCGTAAAGAGTGCAGTTGCGGCATTCAGAGGTCTTTCACCAGTGGTCAACTTCCATTTACCCAACACATCTCCGATGGATTCAGTAAGAGCCAGTTCTGACAATCTGCCCCTCTCAACACCAAGACGTACCACACCACGTATCAGTTTTTCGTCCAAAGATGTAATATCCGTGAAATCTGAAGGTTGCCGTTCCCATGCAAACAAATCTGGCTTACTTCTTCGCAACCGCTCTTCGTACATGTCGCGCGGCATCTCCTTCGTTGTACTCTCCACCTTGTAGTAAGGACAACCATGATAAGTATAAGGCACCATCCCCCACGCCCATCCTTCAAAGTGCATGGCAATCACTTTGTGGTCTGGCCGACCAGGAACGTCGATATACTCTACCTGTACATCAACCTGCGGCTCCATGTAACTCAGAGCCTGGGCAATCTCTCGTTGGGTATTGTCAGTAACCTGCTGGCCCAGAATCTTCAGCGATGTTGGAGCAACGCCAAAGATAAGCCATCCACCTTCGGTATTCAAGAAAGCACAGGCTGTATGCATACCATCCTTCAGCTCACCTGTAGTCTTCTTCAATTCCAGCTGACGATGCTCATCACTCTGAATCATTTTTTTCAGATCATCTATTGTAAGTGCCATATATTTATAACGAATTATCTGTTACTTTATTTCTATTTCAGTTTGTCTGTTTTCACGATGCGAGCATCATAGTTTGAGTTTAATGTCTGTTACATTGTTTTACATTGCTCTTTGTTCACGACTCTATCTCTGAATAACCTCATGTTGGTGAAGTTGCGTGAAATATTCTGCACAAGTTCCAAATAGTTGTCACCACCGCCTTCCCATTTATGATAGAAGGGTTTTATTGAAACGCAGTTCTCATGCTCAAAGACGGTGTTGAGCAGAGTTCTGTCGGAATTCCCACAGGAATGCCCCATTATCAGTGCTTGAAAAGGTGCTGACATCAGGAACTCCAGCATTTCGTGGTAATGCCTCGTTTCCAGATATTTTGAAGACTTGTTGTTCTTCAATAGTTCCTTGTCATTTTTGTCAAGAATGTCCTTGTAATCCTTGTCAAGATCATCACCATAGCCAAATATTATATTTTCAGGATGCTCCAACTCACCATGGATATAGTTGTGTTCAAGGTTAAAATTATTGTACATCTTGGCCGTCGCTGTGTAATTGAAGCTCAACAACAATATACGTTCAGGCCTCAGTTTTTTTTGCTCCTCAAAATTATTTTGTATTACTTCAAGGTTTGTATTCTCAAGCCCCATATTTTCCAATGCCTTCTTCTTCCCTTCTGTTGAGAAATCAGCAGGGTCAAAGAACTCAATCATGGCATTATGCAGATTTTTTATGTGTCGGTTTGTGCTGATTGAACGGAGATATTCTATGAGCTTGTCTTGCAGAAACGCTAACTGGTCATTCAGTTCTTTGACTGTATAGCCACAGTTTGGATTTTCTGTACTCCTTTTCAATAGTTGATAGTAGTCATTCTCTATATCAACCCAGCCTCGCGTTTCAATGGACTGTAGAATTGACTCAAAGAAAGGCGTTGGTACTATTCTGTAACCCTGTTCATATTTTTTCCTATCCTTATAAATGGAAGGCCACCATTCTTCTTTAGAGAATATAGTATCTTTGCGTAGGGATTCTACCCATGAATCCCCATTAACTAATTCTACTTTACACAAAGGATCTTCTGAAAGCTTTCCATTGATGCCATGCAAATCTTTCACTTTATACGACCAATACCAGTTAATGAAATCCATATAACTGGTTTTGAGACCATGAGCTATGTCGAATCCGTTTCCTATGATGACGAGCCTGTTCATACGCTTTACACTAATCGATTAAACGAATTTTCCTATCAAAAATATTCTCAGCTGCCATTATTGACATTTCTCTTTCATGCATTTTATTTCTTTGATTACATTTAAATCGGCAGGCAACCATCTAACGTTATCCAATTCATCCTTCTCCAGCCATTTCGCAGCCTCATGTTCGTTCAGATGTAGAGTATTCGTAAGTAGCGAACACATGTAGCAATGCATGGTCAGATGGAATTTGGGGTAGTCATATTCCACCGTACATAGGTACTCATCTACACTGATTCCTGTCGATAGCTCCTCACGAATCTCTCGCTTCAGTGCTTCCTCAGGTGTTTCCCCAGCCTCTATCTTACCGCCAGGGAACTCCCACCAGTCCTTCCACTCGCCATACCCTCGCTGCGTGGTGAAGATACGACCTTGGTCATCGTGGATGATTGCTGCTACCACTTCTATCTGCTTCATATCTCTTTCAGACCAATTGTTTTCAGGTATTTGTAAATTCCGTCATACCACTCGGGCTTGCGTGTCTCATCTGGTGGAACGCTGTTGTCACCATTTGGCACAACGATTACCATTCCCTGTCGTGCTCTGGTCAGTAGCACGCGATAGGCATTGATTTGATATAATTGTATTTCGCGTTTATTTATATTATTCCACCTACACTTGTTTACGCTTAAACCATTCTCCTGTATAGTCTTAGATCCCAGTTTGCAATGTATCCACGACTTCCAGTCGTCTTTCAAACGTAGGTCTGCATCCCAGACAACACATGCCCAATCTATTTCAAGACCTTGAACCTTGAATTCGGTTAGAACGTCTTCAAGGCTATTTGATGAACGGACATCTGTATCGTCATCCAAAAACCAATGCACAAAATCTGGTTGATAGCGAACATTGATATTGATTGCTTTCAGACGTTCTGCTCTGCTACTTGCCATTATTCCATATCGCTCTGTACCTCTTGCGTGTTCTTTCAACCAGACTTTTGCTTTATCCATTGAACGGGTCAAGACTATCGGGTATTTATCAAGCTCAGAGAGTACCTGCCGTGCCGATTGTGGTTTAAGATCAAGCAATTGTTGCACAAAAAGACTAGCTTTCTGCCCTCGGAACGAACGCATACTTGATGTCAGATGAAGAGCAGGCTGAATGTGAAGCCGCGTCTTGTCCTTAATCATTTTCAACGCCTTACCTTCCGCATATTCCTTTTCTTTCAATTGTTCGGACATATAAATATCCCATTCTGTGTAGTAGCGATTCAGAACCTGTAGCCATTCCAGGATGCCCGCTTCGTCATGATGGATTTCCTGGCCTCCACCAACCAGGCAAATAACCACACACCAATCTTCATGCCTGTCCATACAGGAAATCAAGTAATGAGGTTCGCTATATGGAAATTTGCTAATCTTCTTTTTCTTTAACATAAAGTCGGCCAAGCCATGTTTAGTCCAAGCACGCTGAGCTTCATCGAAGATGGCAATATGCTCTACTGGTACATAGGCATGCTCTGATGTGTTGGCAAAATACTTTTCATCTTTCACGAGTTTGGTTCCTTTGACCTTCATCCCATTCATGTATTCATCGCGATAGTGGTGAACCATCTGTATGAAAGCCTTTACCTCGCTTCTGGCTTGTTTCTTCGTTATCGGTTTCTTAGCGGTTTTTATACTACCACTAGATTTCTTTAATTCTTCTTTTTCGCGATTATACCTTTCTGTCTCCTGTCGCACATAGTCACGTGAAAGAGATTCCTGGAGTACTTCTACTAAGGGGAAATTACCTGAAAGATATACGGCTTTGGTGTCTTCTTCTTTATCATAGGCTATGGCAGTCTGGAGTCCTATGAGCGTCTTACCGGCGCCTGGCACTCCAGTAACAAAACATATAGCCTTTTTACTTTCCTTCTTACATTTCTTTACGACATCGGCTACACACTGAATAGTTTTGTCCAGTTCTGCATCATGACGGGTTATTTCTTCTACATTGTGGTGCTGAAAGAGAGCCACAGCAGCTTCAATGATTGTTGGTGTTGGATTATAACCACTTCTTGCCCACTCCTCTTCATTTATGGGCTGTTGCAGTTTCTTCACTTCGTCATATGCGAGTATGTTACTAAGACATTCCCTTAGCTTGCTTTGATTTGTACACAACGGAGCAAATACACCGTCTGCATAAGGAGAATTAAGTTCTATAAAACAATGATTATTGCTTTCTGATGGTGCAACCACAATGGGAACGACTGGCAAGGGGTGGGTTGCATCGTGAAAGTTCTTCAAATCCAGTGCATAGTCCCAGACCTGAAGGAAGGCACTATGAGTAAACTTCCTCTTTGAGGTTTTGTATTCAAGAACAAGCACAACACCATCTATCAACAACACAACATCAGCCCTGGAACCCATACGGGGAATATTATACTCAAAGTACACACTTCCCTTTTCTGCATATGGTGGAAGAACTTTCTTCAAGGAGTCTATTTCCTCTATCCATGAAATTTTCGTCTCGTCGTTGATGTCATGCTGATAGGCTAAGGCAAGTTTTCCCACTATCTCGTTAGTACCACGAGATAGGAAGTCTGTGATGGAGTCTGAATAATAATATTTTAGTATAGCCATATTACATATTTTTTACGGCATAATATATCCTTTCTCTTCTGCCTTCTCAACTATTTTCAAGAGTCTGCGACATTGAGCAGGACTTGGCAGAGAGCCTCTACCAATATAAGATGCTATACTCCTAATAAAATCACAATCACCGTAAGAAAGAAGTTCTTCTTTTGTTAATGCATTATAGACTCCCATCCAATATGGGGCACCAAGCTTAAATATCTCAACAGAGGCGTCAATCTTGGAGTTAAATTTGTGAGCTCGTTTGGCTGCCTGTTCCGTTGCCTTTGTTTCTTCTCTCGAAATTAACGAGCTGACGAAGGCATCTGACAGCGTATACTCTACAGCTTTGAAATCATTCCATGTTCCAACAAGGCGAGATAAGCTACGCACGAGTCCGCCATCTGCTTTCTTTTCTAAATAGCAGTGTGTAAAGTATGCCAGACGAAGAAGTTCGGTTGCCAAAGCTGGATAAAGAGTTTGCTTATTCCAAATGCTCACCCAATCTAGGTCAGAGCCTTTGGGCAGAAGCGTCATCAGTTTGGATATGGTATATGGCGTAATCTGAGCTTTGTTACCGCCTTTTGGATACCACTCTTCCTTGCTGATGAGTTTGTCAAGTTTGTCAAAGATGATAATCGAACAGACACATTTCTTGAAAAATTCGTCATTGATGCTGTCACGGTCATTCTCATAAATGCCATCAATAAAAGGAGCAAATATTTTGAAGTTATCAGCAGAACTCTTGCAAACTTGGTCAGGGTGCATGAGAATCGCATTATAGCATTTTGCTAGTTTCTCTTTTGTAATTAGTTGGTCTTTGGGATTCTTCTGCTTGAACAGGTCTCTTTGATGTGCGTTCAACTTCATCTGCTCTTGCTCCCACTTACCACGAGAACGCTCATAGAACCATACGGTTTGATAAGGATTGCCACCGACTGGTGGAGCCATAACTTTGCGAGATAACTGCTCCATCTTTACGTGGAACGGATGATTTGAGAAGAAGTCAGCTGGTTTAACCGCATTCTGACTGTTAGCACATTCTGAGATGGTCTTTGTCAGTTCATTGTAGTTTTGTACCTGTTCTTCCGACATGTCATCTTCAACATTCAGCACAGTTAACTTCATTGGTACAAATAGGTTATCCATACCTTTTGGAGCCTCATTCTTAATGATGGCACTCGCTAATGCAGCTGTGGTTTGTCCTCCATTGATTATTTGCAAATCCTTGAAATAAGTTATTTTAGAACCATCTGTAGAAAATTTTACGGAACGGGCAACAATAGCAATACCATTATTATATGTAAAGAAGTTCTCTGGTTGCTTCATAATGGTACTTCGTATGCCCTTATTTACATTACCTCTAAAACTCAAGAACGCACGTACATTTCCTTGAAGTAATCTACTTCCGTAGTCATAATATATTTTTGCAAGGAATTCTCCAGGAACAATTCCCAGATATGCATCATAATTACTCAAATTACCCAAATCAGCTTTCAGACATGGAATGCCCTCACAGTTATAATCTTTTGTCTCAATCTCTAGAATTTCACTGGAGTTAGAAACAAATGTCTGAAAGAATCGCTCTAATGTCCAAACGTTCAATTCTACAGGTCTTCCCAAAAAATCTGGACGTTTTAGATTCTTAACCTGTTTACTCAGAGTATAGTTTGATATGATGATAAACTTAAAACGCAAGATTTCTGTTGCCGTCATTCCCTTGCCTATCTTCTTCTTAAACTCGCTGGCAATGTTTACAGCAGGGTCAGAATCATCACAGAAATTGCGAATGTTTCCATTGACAGCTTCTTCTATGAATCTCTGCATATACGATAGCAATTCCTCAATACGTGTATTTGTCAAAGTTGGAGCACTATCGCGCTGATTGGTAAATTCACTTACAATAAGAACCAATGCTCCGTCTGCTTCATCATATGAATATCCATCAAAGGCTAGAATTTGCCTTCTTGTATTCCTGATTTCAATTGACATAGGAATAGGATCGCTAAGTTCCCCAATATCTTCAAGATCTGTAAGGACACGCTCGATGAAGTAGCTTTCAGGATCAGAGCCTTCCAAGCTAGCATCATTTCTTATCTCATCTATAAACTGCTTGCGATATTCTTCAATTTCCATATCAGTTGAGTTTAAATGGTTCTATTTCTGTTAAAAGCAAATCATATTGAGCACGTGCAATTGCATTCGATAGCAAAGACCGATGCAATCGAGGGAAGTCTTTGGTGTCGACCTTGTATTTGTACATATTCTTCAACGCAAATACTAGATTATCATTTTCGTTGGAGAATTCAAATCCAAACAATTGTAGCTTTGCCATAAAGGTCTCACGCTGATGAGCATTCACTAACAAAGCTATAATACTGTTGACGAGTTGATTTATCCTAATACCGTCAAAAGATGGACTCATTTTCTCCAGTTCATAAACGACCAATGTTCCATCAATGTCGCTGTCAAGTTGCTCAATGGAAGAAATACGGACACTCTCTTTGCCAAAACTGATGGTTTTCACTTCAAACCAGTCTTGCTGGTCTGAAAAATCTTTGTGTGTTTTCTCAGGCCCCATCCAACTATCAAGAGCGACGTCTATTCCTCTATCAGGTATCATGTAGTCTTTCAAAAAAAGGAGCTCGCCTATCAAGCCCATCATCTCGGTTTCTGTCATACGGGCATTGTCAGGTCGGAACAGTTGCCTCCATGAATAGTAACGTGACCTTAGAGTATGATATGCCGTTTCATCATCATTCGTCACGCGAACAGAATCCAAAAGGTCTTGGCAGAAGGTGCAAAAATACTCTAGTAGGTTATTGTCTTCAAGTGAGAATCGCAGAGTCAACATGTCTCCGTCTTTATACTGTTCAACAAAAATCACATCAGAACTGGAAATCCTGACAGGTTTGTACTTCCCTCTGAAATCAAAGGAATAGCGTGCATCATCATCACGCCCGATATAGAGACTCAGGTAACGATTATCACCAAATCTTATAAAGTGGCGGCTGGGAAAATCCTCCCTAAATGTTTTATAAATCTCGTTATTACTCATCGTCATCCTCCTCTTCGGGTTCTTCACCCTCTATGTTCAATTGTTGGAATATTTTGTTGACTTGATATTTTACAGCCTTGCCCTCTTCTTTAACGCCGGGGCATCCCAAGGCAAAAGCCACGATACAATCATCACCAAGTGCTTCTCTGTATTTATGCAACATCTCTTCTTCCTCGCCGTCTGCCTCTTTTGGCTTGATGAACATAATAACCAACATGGGCTTTCGCTTGGGAAGAAATCGGAAATATGCCTTCACGGGGATGTCTCTGCCCAGGCTGTTCTCACCATCTTTCTCCCACTGGTTACGCTGAGCATCTTCTGCACTTTCAATATCTTCTTTTGACAGAGCAAAACGCCCCTCCATACTACCTGTCATTACACGACGACGTGTACTAATTTGTATGATGTTGCGAGTGGTACTACAGATGGAACGTTCCATACATTTTATCTGTCGAAGCCCTTTCACATTATAATGTGTTGTAGATTTGCCACTTTCAAATACAACATCCCACAAATCAACTCCTTCTGTATCCTCATCTTCCAAAAAATTGATGATGTTTTTCGCATCAAAACGAGGATTCGCCATTGAATATTTGATGCCACGCAAAAACTCAACCACAACTTCTTTAGGAACGTCGGCAAAGTATCGCGAACTGCCATCAGAAGTGTCGTTCACATCCTTATTAACTTTCTTGTAATCTGTAAACCTGAGCGAATATCCTTGTGCAAAAAGTTCTGAAGCAAGTTCCTGAACCCTTTGCATGTTAATCTTGTTATGCTCTATTTTTGATGTTATGTATGGAGTATCATAGATATTACCATAGAAAGAATACATCATGTCTTTGCTGACAGCTGTCCTCATTTTGTTTGAAGCTGTGATTTGCAACTCATCACAGTTATCGCGAACTTTAATACCAAAATCCTTGGGAGTCAGTTGCTGGTCAAACATTTCACGAATGTCGTTCTTCAGTTCTGCAGAGGCTTTTGCGACTTCAGCATACCACAAGGCGCTTGTGTGGCTTGTCCATATCTGGAAAAGGTCTTCATATCCACGTCTATATCCAAACCACCGGCCCATTTGCATCAGTACATCAAAGGTGGCTGTATTCCGATAGAAATAGCTAACCATCAATCCTTCAAGAGTCAATCCACGAGACAGAGCAAGACCACCAATAGCAATTACCCGCAGCGATGGATTCTCTTTGTAATTAAGCGAAGCACTTTGTTTGGAACCGTTGACCATTTTAACCTCTATCTTCTCCAATGCTGCCAGAAGAGTAGCTTTCTGCGAAACACGAGCAAATGTTACATCATTGACTTGGCTAAAATGCTTCTCCCATAGTGAGCGCAATTCACCATAGAGCGGTAGATTATGGTTTTTGCTAGCATCTTCTTTGAAGTTGACACGAATATCGTTGAATACTGCTTCGAACCATTCAGCGACATGTCCTGTTATCACTTTCTGAACATGAATAAAGCGGGACATGTTGACCAGCATGCTTCTTGGTTCTTTGCTTTGGCCACGCAAATCACGGACAACATTCGCCAAACAGAAACAAAGAATGGACTCACGCAAGGAGTCGGGCAAAATGCCGTCCCATTCCTTTTTGTGCTTATAATAGAAAGTTCCGGAATTAAGAACTTCAAGATTGTTTTGAACAAGGTCTTTATACTCCTCTGAGGCATAATCCGGTTCTGTGATGTCGGTAATATAACGTAGATTGTGATAGAAAGTCCCTTCAGGATAGAATATTTTGTCTGCACCCACATAGTTAGACGGTGCCTCTAACGCGTATATGAAATGTTCGGGGAAGAGATCTGCATGCTGCATAGCATCTACAGAGTCAGGATCAATAAACACGTTTGCAAATGGGGTGGCCGTAAATCCCACGTATGTGGAATTCATGAATAGGTTACAGATTTGCCGTATAAGCTTATTGGTACGAGTGGGATCTGTCTCATCTTTGCGAGTATTCACAGACGCATTGTCTGCCTCGTCGTCAATAAGTAGCATGGGTACATTCACATATCCTTTTACCGGGTCGATATTTTGTTCTCTCAACCAATTGAAAAGTCGCTGAAGTACCGAAACGTTTTTCTTTATGACAAACAACACCAGAGAGTTGCTTGCTAACGACATCGTTATCTTGTTACAGTTGTCAACAAAATCGTTAAGCGTAGACGTTACAGATGTGGCCTTTATTTGCTTGTTGTCTAAGCCAACACCGACTCGTGGATACTTCTCGATCTTGCCTTCTTTTTTTAGGGTAATACCAACAATGCCCTCATCTATTCGTTCCTGTGTCTGTCTGCGTAGGTTTTCCGTGATGCCGGTAAGCAGAATAACAACCTTGTATCCTGCATCTGCAGCCTTGCATATCAACCCCGTATAGGTTGCTGTTTTGCCAGATTGTACGTCACCGATAATGAGACCCCGACGAAGCCTAGGCTTATCCAGAGCATCGTTGGGATTGCCAAGACAATTCATAATGTCTGGTAATGTTATATCGTCAAGCAAGTTGATGCTAATACGGCTGATAGAAGAATGGTTGATAAGATAATCCTTGTATCTTGACCAAAAGAAATTGTCCTGTATTTTCAAATTGGAGTACCATTCACGCTTTTCGCCATAATCGTTGAATATCGCTTGCCCTTTGTTGTGTACAATCTTATACTCATACTCCATATCGATGAAGAGGCGTGTTTTTGCGGCTTCGTCACAGTCCAGTTTGGAGAGCATGACAGCCTGATTGATATAGGAGTCTATATCTTCAAGTTTGAGTTCTTTTCCTTGTGATAAGGATAAATCAATGAAAGTCCTCGTAAACTGTTTTAGGATAGTATATTGGCTTTCTGTCATGTTATTACATTTTTTCTTTGAGTAGTTTCTCTTTTATAGCAGGATATTTACACCAAGGTTCTGAATTCATTAAATCATTGACAATAGCTTCCCATCCATCGGTACGAATATTCATCATGGTTGAAGCTAATGTGACCGCCATCTGGTAGACATCGTCGAGTCGTTCATTGGTCTCTTCTGGTACCGAGATGGACTCGTTACTCTTGTCTATATACAACTGCTGGATTGGTAAATTGTTCTCTATCTCGTTGAGAAGCATTTCCATATATCCATAATCTTCATCGCTCATTTTGTCACGAACGAACTGGTAAAGCTTGCTTTCACGATTTATCTGATAGAAGAATGTGTTGTTTCTACCTCTTTTCCTATCCCAGATGTAATCAAGATTCTCGTTTACCTTCTCCGTTCTTCCTCGGTATGTCTGTTGACGGACGGAGAATTCAAGCGCCTCCTCCACTGCCTTTTTCAGTCTATGAAGTATTTGCTTGGGGATAGAAGCCTGCTGCTTCTTAATGTCGATAGACCAAATATCATCAAGAGAATTGGGTATGTCAACACGAATACGGGCGTTCTTTGTCAATTCCGCACGTTGCTTCATGCCAAACCATGTACCCCAGATTATCAACCTCTTGTTGCGATAGATGTAGAATCCTTGTTTTGCTCGAAGGTTCTCAACACCACCGATGAGTTGCTTGTCCTTCTCTTTTAGCTCTGTTGCAAAAGGCAGAATAAAAGGACGTATTCTTATCATTCTTTCAATTCCAGAACTGTCCATTATATCTAGCTCGATTTCCTTTTTGACGGTAGTCTTCGGATGCTGTTCAAGGAATGGGTCTAATGGATTTATGTCGAGCTCATTGATAAAGATATGAAGGCGTTGTGTTCCAATGCCGGAGAGATAACGATGGTAAATTAAAGCAAGAGTATTTTCCAATGAGGAACGCAAATCGATCAATGTCGAATAAACTTGTCCGCCACTTGAATTGGACAATACATCGAAGTCCTGCCAGATAACAATAGTACCCTTATTTTGCTCCTTTAATTTCGCGATATAGGGTAGTGTGTCGATTTCTTTTGCCTCCAATTCTTTTATCATCCAGTCCTGAGTCTCAAGAATGTGATTGTAATCCCAGGTATATCCATTTAAAGTCTTGCCTTCATAGCTTACTACGGTAAGGCAACGACATTGTGATAGTGATGCTGACTTCATTCCCATCCCAAAGCGGCCCAAGTCTTCTTCTGCGCGTTCTTCCTCTGCAGACAAACATCCATAACGCATGGCTTCAAATAGGACATCAGCAGCCATTCCGTCACCATCATCAAGAATGCCAAGAGCCAATTCATCCATAGGATTAGACGGAAACAGTATACGGATATTCTGCGCGTGTGCACTGATACTGTTGTCAACGACATCTGCTACTGCAGACTCAAAAGAGTATCCCATAGAGCGCAGAGACCCCATTAAGGTAGAGGCTTTGGGAATATGTCTTCTATCTTTGCTCATGTTCTTTGGTTTGTTTGATTATTTGTTGGAAAACAGCTTTAGCCAACAGGGGTGGTACTGCATTGCCTATCTGCTGTTGGATGTGCATAAGCGGACCCTCAAAGATGAAGGTATCTGGAAAACTCTGAAGCCTTGCAGCCTCTCTTACAGAGATGCCTCTGTCTTCGTAAGGATGTATGAGCATACTCTTTCTGTAATTCGAGATTACGACCGAAGGCTGGTCGGCCCTCAGACGCTTGTAGATTCCACTATGGCATCGACCTTTGTCCGCATAGTTCTGCATAAGGTGGTCTGGAATGGCTCGCCAGTTCTGGCCTTGCCCAATGTATTTGTAGCGCTCTATAACTAAATCGTTATTTCTCGATACATAGTTTTGACGCGCCTTGTCTGATCCTTGTCGCATTAACCGTTCATAATCGCTCGCATCTTCTAACGATAGGGTATATGCTGCTTCGTCAAGCATTTCTCCATTCTGCAAGGAAGGGAGGTCGTTGATGGCCTCGTCTACTGTAACTTTAATGGTATGTTTCTCAGGGAATTTGAAGTCAATGCCAAGCCTGTTACCCACCATGAAGAATCGATTCCTGTTTTGGGGAACACCATAGTCGGAAGCCCAAAGAATGGATGAAGAAATATTGTCGTAGCCTTCGATGGCCCGAAAACAATCTTCAATCATCGTCTGGGTTTTGCCTTCGTTGATATTTGTTATTCCCCAAACATTCTCCAATACAAACCATTCGGGTCTCAACTCTTTCACAAAACGGACAAACTCCAGAAAAAGGAAGTTCTTCTTGTTGTCCATATTTCTCGTCCTTGTATTGGATAATGAAAATCCTTGGCAAGGTGGCCCACCCATAATGACAAAAACAGGTTTCTTGCCATTATGCAATGCCTGAGGCTCTATCTCTTGTATGTCGCCTTGCAACACTTTCGCTCCTTTATGGTTCTGCAAGAAGGTCTTAGCTGCATGAGGATTAATTTCAATGGCGGTACTAATTTTAATTCCTGCCATCTCTGCTCCAAGGCTCAAACCTCCAGCACCAGAAAATATGTCTATTCCATATCGCATATTCTATTCTTATCGTTCGCTACCAAATAGCTCTTTATGTACTATTGGAACCTTTCATTATATAAATATAAAGGCTTCCAACGCTTTTTTATAAAATTTCACTGCTCCTTATTTTGTCTCCTGTGACAAGAGAAATTGTTTATACTCTCTCACGAGCAATTCCTTTATATCCACTTCTAACAAATCTGATATTTTTAGCAAGCAGGCAACGTCTGGTTGTGACGTGTTTGTACACCACTTGCTTACAGTCGATGGGGTGACTCCCAACTCCCCAGCAAGCCAGCGAGCTGTTTTCTTTTTCTCGAACAGTACTATTTTTATACGATTAATATCTTCCATATCTTGTAATTTGTTTCCGCAAAGGTAGTGATTTATTTTCAATTTCTTGTTGAAAGCATGAAATTATCTATCTTATTAGGTACACTTTTATGCTTTTTTATGGTATTTTGCTATATGCTAAGGCATTTGGAAGCAGTTATATCATATTATTGGCATTCTTGAACCATATAAAGACACATAAACATTGGTACGATTGAGATGGTTTCTCAATGCAATGCTGAATTACAGCCTTCCTTATATGTTCTTAAACCATGGAAGTTCAATTCTTCCATTAAAAAAGTGTCAATATTGACAGAAATTTAATGTGGAAGAGAGGTTATATATGAAAAATACGAGTAATACGTTGGGCTATAATTCGTGTTATTATAGACTTATAGCTCAGATATATCAATATGAGTAATACCAGTAACATGAGTAATACACTCTTAAAAAGACAAATGTCGTAAAAGGTTTCGTAAAAGGTTTCGTAAAAGATGTCGTAAAAGGTTTCGTAAAGGTGGCACAAAAGATGACACAAAAGATGACACAAATAAGACCTATAAGAGGTACTAAAGGAAGTGGCTGAATGACAGGGAATAATCTTGCTACTCATAAAGTCCAATGATCCAATAAAAATTTTGGAAATGTCCTAAAAGGTCAAGGTGTTGAACAAGATTGGGGACTTATAGCCCATCTTTCTATATTGGATAACCAAGAAAATGCAATTATACAATAAAAAAATGTCAATTTTGACAGATTTTTAATGTAAAGATGGTGTAATCAAATTAAATTCGCTATCTTTGCATCGAAAAAAAACGTCAAGGTTGACAAAAAATTAATGCAGGAAATGGAAATAAAAAGAGATCGATATCTAAAACAACTAATTGAAAGCCGTCAAAATGGCTTTATTAAAGTGGTAACAGGAATCCGCAGATGTGGCAAGTCATACCTGCTAAATGTGTTATTCTATCACTACCTGTTAGAAAATGGTATAGCAGATGACCACATCATCCGTGTTGATCTCGAAGACCGAATGAACAAGGAACTTCGGAACCCAGATGCAATGCTGCGTTATGTTCATGACAGAATCAAGGACAAGGACCTTTACTACATCATTATTGACGAAGTTCAGTTGATGGATGAATTTGTTGATGTACTGAATAGTTTCCGTCATATTGATAATGCCGACACTTACGTAACAGGCAGCAACTCTCACTTTTTGTCATCAGATATTCCAACGGAGTTTCGTGGTCGAGGAGAAACCATCCATATAAATCCACTCTCATTCGCAGAGTTCTATTCTGCCAAAGGCGGGGATAAATTAGACGCATGGCGTGAATATTACACCTATGGTGGTCTGCCGCTCATCCAATCTTTTGAAACCGAAGAAAAAAAGATAAACTATCTGAAGAATTTGTTTGAAACTGTATATTTGGCAGACATTATTGAGAGACACAAAATCAAGAATGATAATGAACTCCGTGAGTTGGTGCTTATTTTGGCATCATCTATAGGTGCTCCATGCAATCCGACTAAATTGTCGAATACTTTCAA
>OCTW011532241.1_pt1 | contig 14839 bp, 13 predicted proteins | sample 1539671 | NCBI WGS metagenome assembly OCTW01 (sample SAMN02144230, study PRJEB22623) | gut metagenome | biome: sheep rumen | host: Ovis aries | place: New Zealand
TATGCTATGACGCGCCTTAACTGGAAGGGCCGCAAGCGGATGAATGCTTTCTTCATGCTGGGTCTGACAATACCCATTCATGCCTCCATCGTACCGCTGTATACCACGCTGTCAAAGATTCACATGCTGAATACGCTTTGGGCGCTGATCATACCTTATTCTGCATTTTCCCTGGCAATGGGCATATTGATTTCCACCGGTTTTATGGGAGATATTCCTTACGATCTTGATGAAGCCGCTTTCTTGGATGGCTGCGGCGTATGGGGAATCTTCTTCCGCGTGATTGCTCCCCTCATGACGCCGGCTGTGGCGACTGTAGGCATCTATACTTTCCTTCAATGCTGGAACGAACTGATGTTTGCGAATGTGTTCGTTACAGCTCCCGAGTGGCGTACACTTCCCGTCGGCGTACAAGCTCTGTCCGGGCAATACACCACGGACTGGGGTCCGATTGGCGCCGCTCTCTCCATCGCCACGATTCCTACGCTGCTTGTGTATATCTTTTTAAGTAAGCGCATTCAGGACAGCTTTATCGCAGGCGCTGTGAAAGGTTGATAGATCTGTAGCCTTATACTCCCTGGCCCCGGCAGAGTTGCCGGGGCCATTACAAATTGTCCATAAATATATATAATATGGTTTCAAAATTCAGCCATGCAGTCAATGAAGATCATTAAAATCAAGAAATAAAAACAGAATAGGCTTGAAATTCATTTCCAAATCAGCTATAATATTTACAAAGTTCATTTCAGTGATCTGATTGGTTTGGCTGAGAAGATTTGCTGATTATTGTCATGCACCTGATGCGGTCCAAAAGCGACGGCATCAGGTTTATGGATAACGCAAAGCATAGCATGAGTGCTTCAGCATGAAGGAGATGGTTTCGTGTCGAAAGGATTCTTCAGCAACATCTGGAAACATAGGGCGCATGTAATCATGGCGCTGCCAGCATTTCTGGTGCTGTTCTTCATCATGTACGTTCCTATGAGCGGCCTTGTGCTTGCTTTCAAGAACTTTGACTACTCCAAAGGCATCTTTGGGAGTGACTGGGTGGGTCTAAGCAACTTCGAGTTTCTGATCAAGTCAAAAAATACTTTTTTGACCATGACCAGGAATACGGTACTGTATTACCTGCTGTTTACTGCCGTCGGAACGGTGCTCAACGTCACCATCGCCATCATGATTGATCAGCTCCTGTTCAAAAAGGCCGCGAAGGTCATGCAAACGTTGATGATTATTCCCGTTTTCATTTCTTATGCGGCTGTGCAGTTCATTGTATTTGCGTTTATCGACAGCCGGACCGGTATGATTAACAACGTATTGGGCACCAGCACGCGCTTCTATTCAAAAGCCAACTATTGGCCCTGGATCCTGCTGATTGTCAAGGTTTGGAAAGATACCGGCTATGGTTCCGTTCTTTACATGTCCGTCCTGTCCGGCATTGACACTTCTCTTTATGAAGCTGCTGACATTGACGGTGCAAACAAGTTCCAGCAAATCAGGCACATTACCATTCCTTCCCTGATTCCCATGATTACGGTCATGTTGCTTCTCTCCGTCGGCAACGTCATGCGCTCTGATACAGGTCTGTTCTATCAGGTAACGCGCAACAACGGCGCTCTTTATTCGACCACTCAGGTTATCGATTCTTATATCCTGAACCAGATTTTGAAATCCTCTAACTTTGGTTATACTGCAGCGGCCTCTTTGTTCCAGTCTGTCATCGGGCTGCTGCTGATGCTCTTTGCCAACTTCACGGTTCGTAAGATCGAGCCTGAAAACGCGCTGTTCTGAGGAAGGAGGATAGAGCAATGCAAAATATCAAAGCCTCCAAAAGGTCAATCCCCCATGAGCGTAAGAAAATCGGCCCCGGCCAGATCATTCTTCTTCTGCTTGTACTTCTGTTTACAGTTTTCTGCTTCGCTCCAGTCATTTTGGTATTCATTTCAGCTTTTACGGATGAAATGTATATCAATCAGAACGGCTTCTCTTTCTTCCCCAAGGCGTGGAGCATGAACGGTATGAATTCCGTGCTGCGCTACGGCCAGCAGCTGCTGCAGTCCTACATTGTTACCATTGGCGTAACGGTGATCGGCACTTTCCTCGGCCTGCTGATCATGAGCATGTACGCATACTCCATCAGCCGCCCGGGTTTCCGTCTTGCCCGTTTTCTGTCCATCTTCCTGCTGATTCCCATGCTGTTTAACGGTGGTCAGCTGGCAGGATATATCGTCTTTACCAGTTGGTATGGATTAAAAGACAGTCTTCTACTACTGATCCTTCCCCTGTGCGTGACGACGATGAACGTCATCATCCTGCGCACGTATATTGCAAACTCGATTCCGGGAGAACTGATGGAGGCCGCCACCATCGATGGCGCGGGTGATTACAGAACCTTCTTCCAGATTACGCTGCCGCTGCTTAAGCCTTCCCTCGCTGCCGTAGGATTTATGATGGCCACCGCATATTGGAACGACTGGCAGAACGCTCTGTTGTATATTACTTCCAACAATAAGAAGCCTTTACAGCTGTTGCTGATCAATATTCAGAAGAGCATTGAATTCTTGCTGAACAATAACAACGTGCCTGCCGCAGCCCGTGCTGCCATGGGTGGCACCATTCCCCAGTATTCCTCCACGATGGCGACGGTAATCGTTGTTATCGGCCCGATTATGGTAGTATACCCCTTCTTCCAGAAGTATTTTGTCAAAGGTCTGACTGTCGGCTCCGTCAAGGGTTGATACCTTACGGTTTCAGCATACCGAGGCAACCCGGTGTGATGAAATAAATATTATTATTGGGAGGACTGACCATGAAGAAACTTGTTTCCCTGATGCTGGCTTTGACCATGCTAATGAGCGTCGCGGCGATTGCTCACGCGGAAGACAAAGTCGTCATCAACCTGACTCGTGCTCTGTTCAACCTTGCCACCCCGGACACCGCTGAGGTGAAAAAGGTGGAAGACGCCATTAACGCTTACCTGGCCGAAAAAGGCAAGAACTACGAAGTTCGCCTGACTGAGTATGGCTCCGGTGAATACACGGACAAGGCGAACCTGGCCCTGGCCAACAGCGAAATCAACCTGCTGTGGACCGCGTCCTGGGAAGCTGTCATCGGCACCAATGACCTGGTTCCGAAGAATGCCGTGAAGGACATCACAGATCTGCTGCCCGGCACCGCGCTGTACAACTCCATGGCGGAAGGCCAGTGGGAAGCGACCAAGTACAACGGCCGGAACTATTTCATCCCGGTCTACAAGGACAACGTGGAAGGCTACGACATCATGTTCCGTAAGGATCTGGTTGACAAGTATGGCTGGGACATCACCTCTGTGAAGACCCTGGCTGACCTGGAGCCCATGCTGGCGGATGCCAAGGCGGAAGGCCTGAAGTATCCCTTCCTTACCCAGAAGACCGCTATGTTCTATCGCTGGTACATCGGTTCCTTCGATTTCTTCACCGCGGATGCGAACACCAACTTCTTCGCCGTGGATCGCAAGACCAACGAAGTTGTTGACACCATCCTGACTCCCGAATATGCCGAGTTCTGCAAACTGATGGGTGACTGGGCCGAGAAGGGCTATGTCTCTGAAGACGAAGCCAACAAGGTAACCACCGACACCACCACGCAGAGCAAGGATTGGGCCATCTCCTGGTGGACTGACATCCCCGTTAATGCTGAAGCGAACAACCGTTACGGCCAGGAAGTCGTGATGCAGCCCATTGCCCCCCGCTTCGCTCACAGCACCAGTGCTCTGGGCAGCTGCTACTGCATCACTGCCAACAGCTCTGACGAACAAGCCAAAGCCGCGATCGACTTCATGGGCGAACTGTACACCGATGCCAAGCTGGCTGACCTGTACACCTTCGGTATCGAGGGCGTTGACTATGAATATGTCAAGCCCGAAGGCGATCAGATCAACAAGGTTAAGAAGCTTGAAGGCCGTACCTATGAGCACTCCATGTGGGAATCTGCTTCCGCTACCATCGTGACCCCTGAAATCGGCGAGCCTGACAACAAGGCGGACCTCTATATCGATTTCAACGGCAGCGCTGAAACCTCTTGCGCAGCTGGTTTCCGTTTCAACAAGACTCCTGTGGAAGCTGCCTACACCGCTTGCTCCAGCCTGTTTGAGCAGTATGGCTTCCAGCTCGAGAACGGCGCAATCGCTCCCGACGCTGTGGACGCTTACATTGAGCAGTATCAGGCTGAACTGGATGCCGCCGGTTATCAGGAAGTTCTGGCTGAGTTCCAGAATCAGTACAACACCTGGAAGGCTCAGTAATTTGCCCTTCTGAAACGTTTGGTAAGATTGCTTTCTTAAAAGCCTTCATCCCCAAAACGTTCGGGATTGTCTCTCTGTTGGGAGACAATCCCTTTTTCTATTTATGTCCTGATTATGTACTGCTCTTTTTGTGTCTTTTCTCTCATATGGCTGAATTAAACAGCCTGTTGGATTGACAAATCCCACTTTTCATGCTATCCTTGTAACCAGAGGGAAAAGAATGACCCAGATTGACATCTTCGTTCTTCTTGACGGAAGATATGCGCTTGTGCGCGTCATTCTTTCCAGAGGGATCCACCTGAAAGATGCTCCCATTTCATGAAAAGGAGATGTACTTAATATGAATATTCTCTTTGCCGCAAGCGAGTGCGTGCCCTTCGTCAAAACCGGCGGGCTGGCTGACGTCGTCGGTTCTCTTGCCCCGGTTCTGGCAAAAAAAGGCCATGACGTCCGGGTGATCCTGCCGTTGTACGGAGCGATTCCCGACGCCTATGTCGAAAAAATGAGACATATGGTTGATTTTGAGGTGGAGCTTGGCTGGCGCAGGCAGTACTGCGGCATCGAATCGATGGAAATGAACGGCGTCACCTGGTATTTTGTCGATAACAAATACTATTTTGACCGCAATTATATTTACGGAATGGGCGGAGACGAATATGAACGGTTCGGCTTCTTCTGCCGGGGCGTTCTGAACGCCCTGCCGCTGCTCCACTTTATTCCGGATATCATCCATTGCAACGACTGGCAGACCGGTATGATCCCGGCCCTGCTCAAAATCCAGTACGCTCACCTGACGGATTATACCGGCATCCGAACCGTTTTCACGATCCATAACCTTCAGTATCAGGGAATTTTCGGGATCGATCAGTTCAAGGATCTTTTCGGCCTGGGCGACAGCCTGTTTACCGCCGACAAGCTCGAGCATTACGGGGCGGCCAACTGCATGAAAGCAGGCATCGTCTACGCAGACGAGGTGACGACCGTCAGCCCCTCTTACGCCGAAGAAATCCAGACGGCCTATTACGGTGAACGGCTGGACGGCCTGCTGCGCGCCAAACGGAACCATCTGAGCGGCGTGCTGAACGGCATCGACATGGACGCCTACAACCCTGCCACGGACAGCGAGATCGTCGCTCACTACACTTCGGAGGAAATGGGCGGAAAAGCGCTGAACAAGCGCGCCCTGCAGGAAGAGCTGGGGCTGGACATCGATCCGGATGTGCCGATCATCGGCATGGTGGGCCGGCTGAGCAATCAGAAGGGTCTCGACCTGGTGGATTATATCATCGGCGAACTGATGCAAGAGAAGATTCAGCTGGTCGTCCTCGGGATGGGCGACGCCAAATACTTTAACCTCTTCTCCTGGGCGGAGCAGGAATATCCAGGCCGTGTCGCCGCCCGGTTCCAGATGGACGTCCGCCTTTCGCACAGGATCTACGCCGGCGCTGACATCTTCCTGATGCCCAGCCAGTTTGAGCCCTGCGGGCTGAGCCAGATGCTGGCTCTGCGCTACGGAACCATCCCCGTCGTTCGGGAGACCGGCGGGCTGCGGGATACCGTCCTTTCCTACAATGAATCCAACGGAGCCGGAAACGGATTTACTTTCTTTAATTACAACGCGCACGACATGCTCTTCACCATCCGCCGCGCCCTGTTCTTCTACGAAAACCGCAAGGACGTCTGGGCCATGTTGCAGAAACGGGGCATGGAAGGCGATTACAGCTGGGACCATTCTGCGGAGGTCTATCTGGCCCTGTACCAGAGCGCGCTGGAACCAAAGCCGATTCTGAAAAGAGCGTAAGCCTGCGTAGAGCCTCTTTCACCACTTTTGAAAATTTGAAACCGCCGTCTGCTTGATTGCAGGCGGCGGTTTTGTCTCGGAATGGCTCTAATCAATCTGTTTTTGATAGAATTTTTCAGGAAGGCAGGCTGCTGGTTTTTTCGGATTCGACCCTGTACTTCCGGGTATAAATGTTGAACTGTTCTCGGAAGGCGGGAGAATCGCGCCGGATATTCCGCAGGGTTTCGTGGAGGTTCAGGTTATGCTGCTCGGTGTCGATGATGCAGCCGGCCACGTTGGAGCAGTGCCCCGCCAGACGCTCTAGGCTCGTCAGCAGATCATTCCAGACAAAGCCAGCTTCAATGGAGCACACACCGCTCTGCATCCTAAGGATATGGCTGGTGCGGAGCTGATCCTTGAGATTATCGATCACCCGGGCCAGCGGCTCCACGCGGGAGGCGATAGCAATATCCTGCCTGTCATAGGCCCTTTGAGTGATGGACAGGATCTCGTTGGTGGCCATCAGAATCGTGTGCAGTTCCTCATTGGCCTGATCGGAGAAGGTCAGTTCCTTTTCGCGCATCTCCTCGCCGGATGTCAGGATGCTGACGGAATAGTCGGAAATACGTTCCAGATCGCTGATCATCTTCAGCATGGAGGTAGCCATGCGTCCGTCCTTCTCGCTGATCTGGGCGGCGCTCACTTTGATCAGATAAGAGCCCAGGGCATCCTCGTACTGGTCCGTCTTTTCTTCCCGCTGGCGGATAGAGGCGGCCATTTCTTCGCTGCACCCGCTCAGCGCCATCAGGGAGTCCTGAGCACTGCTGATGGCCATTTCCGCCATTTCATGGGTCAGCTGGTCGCAGCGCTGCACAGCCAACGCCGGCGTGGAAAGCAGACGTTCGTCCAATTGGATCCTGCCGTCGTTCTCCGTTTTTTCCCGGATCAACTTGCCGGAAAGGTTTTCAAGGAAATTCGGGAACGGTAGGAAGAGCAGCAGGCAAAGGATTTTGAAAATAGAATTGATCAGTGCGATGGTGACAGGGTTCACCGTACTGGAAAACAGCGGCGGCTTAAAGACTGCCTGAATAATGACGTAAATCGTGAGAAAGACAGCGGTACCGATTACGTTAAAACTCACATGCACGGCCGCGATGCGTTTACCGTCCCTGGAAGCGCCGATGGCAGAAAGAACCGCCGTAATACAGGTACCGATGTTGGCGCCCATGATCAACGGCACGGCAGCTGAAAAGCTGATCTGCCCGGCAGAACTGAGCGCCTGGAGGATACCGATGCTGGCCGAGGATGACTGAATGATCATCGTCAGCAGAACGCCGGCCAGCAGGCCCAGAAGGGGATTCTGAAACAGGGTGAAGATCCTGTGAAAGCTTTCGTCCCCCTTCAGATCCGCCACAGATCCGCTCATGATCTCCATGCCGTACATCAGCGTGGAGAAGCCCAGCAGAATCAGGCCGATTCCCTTCCGTTTCTGGTTCTTATCGAAAAGGTAAAAAATCACGCCGATCAGCGCCAGAATGGGCGTAAAGCTGGAAGGCTTCAGCAGGTTCAGAATCAGACTGCCGCCGCCCAAACCGCTTAAGGAAAGCAGCCAGTTGGTGGCCGTCGCCCCGACATTGGCGCCCATCATGACGCCGACCGCCTGGGTGAGCGTCATGATACCAGAGTTCACAAATGAAATGGTCAAAACGCTTGTGGCACTGGAGGACTGAAGAACAGCAGTGGCGACCATACCGATCAGGATGCCTGTCAGCCGATTGGCCGTCATTTTATGCAGCAGGTTGTCCAGTTGCTTTCCGGCCTTCTGTTTCAGCGCCCCGCTCATGATATTCATGCCGAAGAGAAACAGACAAAGCCCGCCGAGCATCGTCAGTCCGTCAAATATATCCATAAGCTCTCCTTCACTTATGCGCGATCGTCCAGGTTACAGGTGGCGGCAACAACATACAGCGGTCTGTTTCTGGCATCCTCAAATGTCCTTCCGATATATTCTCCCGAAATTCCCAGGCAGATCAGGACATTCCCTGTCAGCACCATCAAAAGCGCAGCCAGCCACCAGAGTCCCCCGGAAACGCCGAAGCAAAGGAGAATCAGCAGGATCAAAGCAGTTAGCACACCAAAAACAGACCAAAGTATACCTGTATAGAAGGCAATTTTGAGCGGTTTAATCGAAAAACCGATGATGCCGTCCAACGCAAGCCGGATCATCTTTTTCAGCGGATAATGAGTTACCCCCGCGAACCTCGGAGCGCGGTCATAAGGCAGGGGCGTCTGCTTGAAGCCGACCCAGGCAAACATGCCCCGTAAAAAGCGGGAATGCTCCGGCATGTTCCGGACGACGTCAGCGACTTTTTTGTCTACCAGCCGGAAATCCCCGGTGTCGCGCGGAATCATTCCGTCTGTCAGGCGGTTGATGATCTTATAATAGATCTCCGCCGTCAGCAGCTTAAAGCGGCTTTCACCCGCACGATGAGTACGTTGACCGTATACCACCTGCGAACCGCTTTTCCAGTACTCCGCCATCTTAGGAATCAATTCCGGAGGGTCCTGAAGGTCAGCGTCGATAATCACAATTGCATCCCCGGAAGCATAATCAAGACCCGCTGATACGGCGATCTGATGGCCGCGGTTGCGGGCAAAGGAAACCACCTTCGCCGCAGGATCATCCGCAGCCAGCTCCCGCAGGATGGTCATCGTTTTATCCTTGGAGCCATCGTTGACATAGATAATTTCGTAAAGCTCCCCCATGCCCTGCATGACATCCGTCAGCCGGCAGTGGGTCTCATGAATCACTTCTTCTTCATTATAACAGGGAACCACGATCGAATAGATCGGCCGCATAGCTTACCTCCTTTGCTTTTCTTATAGCATCCGGATCAGAAGATTTTTCTGATCGTCGCTCTCCAGGCTCAAAATGCCATTTTTCTGCAGCTCCTTGAGCACATCCGAAAAGCGTTTGAAACCGATAGCACGTTCCTGGAAATCCGGATAGGAAGCCTGAATATCCTCCTTGAGGATCGAAGGATTGATCCTCTCAAAGCCGTCGTCCTTGTAGTGCTGAAGCTGCTCGGCAAAGGCCTGCTGCCAGTTGCTCTGGTTCAGCTGGTTTTCACCCTTGCCGGACGGCGCGGCTTCCTCCTGATTCAGTGAAACCAGAACGTTAAAATTATCCGACTTGACGGAGATCACTTTTTCTTCCTCCGCCAGTTTATGAAGCAGCTTGCCGAAGGTGGAGCAGCCGTAGGTTTTTTCGTTGAAATCCGGCTGCAAGCGCAGCAGTACGCCCTTGAGCTCGCTGGCGAACATCTCCCCCTCGTCCGCCTGCTCTGAAAGGATGGATTCCACCAGCTTCCCGAGAGCGGCCAAATCCAAAGGCTCGTCGGACCCGGCGCTCTTCTTTTTGCTCCGGCTGGCCCGGCTGGTCGATTTGACAGACTCCAAAAACTGAAACTCATTGCAGGCGTTGATGAAGATCGAGCTGGCCACTTCGCTGCGGCTGATCCCGAGCACAAATTTTCCCATGGATTTAAGACGTCCGACCAGGGGGGTATAGTCGCTGTCCCCTGATACGATGCAGAAGCTGTCAATCAGCGGATTCGTATACGCTACCTCCAGGGCGTCAATGACCAGGAGGATATCGGCGTTATTTTTCTGACTGATGCCGTACCGAAGAGACGGAACCACGGAAAAAGTGTTGCTCAGAAGAATCTCCTTCAGGTCTTTATACTGATCCGTATAGCCATAAACCTTTCCAAGCAGAATGTCTCCGCGGATTTTGACTTTTTCCAGAACACTGTTCAGCGTTGCCACCTTGGCCCCGCAGTTTTCCAGGTCCACAAATAAAGCAAAACGAGAAGTACTCAAACAAAAAACTCCTTTAAAAATCGTGATAGTGCGCCGGGCCTTCCAAAACAAAATGGCGCTTGTTCAGTATAACATATACGGCGTATCATTGCAAAGACTTAGAAGACGCCAGCTTCCCGAAGATTTTCCGCAATCATCTGTCCGCATTTGCGCTGGAACTCAGCGCCGGGATGACCCCTGCTGCCCAGCTCTTCATCCTGGCATACGGGCAGCTCCATAAACATGGTCAGAGAAGAGGCGGTTTTCGCGTCTTCCTCTACAGCAGAGCGCAGGCAATCCGTCAGCTGATGCTCACACATGCCGTAGGTAAAAAGCACAGGCGTCCCGGGACGGCACCGGTGAATCTGGCGGAGAAAAGCGCAGGCAGCTTCGTGAATCTGGGCAAGGTGGCCTGGTTTTTCTTCTTCTTTTAATCCGTTCAGCGCATTGCTGTCGTTGGTGCCCAGGTTAATCACGACAGCCTTCACTGGATGAGACTCAAAGTCGTGTCGTTCAGAAGACCAGCGTGAATGGGCTGCTGATGATTCATAGATTCTGGAAAGCACGCATTCTTTCTGCCGATCCCAGCTGGTAAAGATCCCCCAGCCGCTTTGAGAGACCCATTCTCCCCTCGCATCCAGCGTTCGGCAAAGGGTCTGCGCCCAGGAGTTCATTCCGCTAAGCCATACGCTCCGCCATTCCATGCCGTTTCGGGGCCCAACCGTCCCCTCTCCGGTGGTCAGGCTGTCCCCAATCACCTCGATCACTGGCTTTTCCTGTACAGGGTAAATCTCTCCTATCACTTCCATCTCAGTGACCCGTATAGTAAGTTGATCGTCGCCTGACATCGGCTGTGTATCACGAAACAGCATCAACTCGTGCTCCACCGTTTCATCCATCCCAGTCAGCAGCATGTACCGGTTTTTGCCTTTGAACAGCGCAAAGCGAGCCACCGGCGCTCCATCGACCAGGACGCTCATATAGGGAGACTGATCTGTCCAGTCGGCTTCGATCATTGCCGACCACTCACGAAGCTTCGCGTGAATCACCAGGGAGCTGCCCGTCCAGCAAAGAAGACCCTTTTGACCTTTAGGAAAGCGTCCAACGGCTTTCACTTTTGAATCTTTCTGAACATCAATTGTGATTGTTTCAGGCATAAAACAGCCACCTTTCTGTACGTCAGGCCGTATATTGATCCAGCCATTTTTCAAGATGTTCAGCATCCAGATCGATCATCCCGCGGATGCAGCCGTCATCTCCGCCGCCTTTAAACCCGGTAGATTGCCGGAGCGCCTGCGCCACCCCCCGCAAGGGAATCGTCCTGCTTACCAATACGACCCGCTGTTTTGCACCGTCCGCAAAAAGAACGCCGCAAATCCCGTGGTGAAGCTGAGATAACCGGTCTGCCGCTTCGCTGGCCGTTTTTTCGTTGATCTGTTCAGCAGATAAGATCACATTCTTTTTTTCCGCCGGGAGACCATCCACCAGTTTCTTCAGTTCCGCGGCTTTGCTTTCTTCCAGTATTCGGACCAATTCATTTTCCCTGTATATCATTGCCTTGATCTGTGGAGCAAGATTTTCTTTTGAACAGAAAAGCAGCTGGCCGGCCTCTGAAAGAAAATCTGCATCCTGCCTGGCGGCTTTCAATGCTCTGCCACCGCAGAGGATATGCAGCCTGGTACCTCCCTTGTATCGGGTGGAAATCACTACCATCAGCTGCCCAATCTCTCCGGTCCTTTTAACATGGGGCGCACAGCAGGCACAGACGTCAACTTCAGGGATCGTGACCAGCCGCAGTCTCCCGCTGATCTCTTTTTTGCTTCTGTAGGATATCAGATCCAATTCTTCTTTGTTAGGCCATGAGATCTCGACAGGAAGATTCTTCCAAATGACCTGATTGGCCTCCCATTCAATCGCCCGTACCTGGTCCATTGTGAGAAAACCATCGTAATCCATAGAGACCGTTCTGTCGCTCAGATGAAACCCGACATTATGATATCCATATGTCTTATTTACCAGTCCTGAAAAAATATGTTCTCCTGTATGGTGCTGCATAAAGTCAAAACGGCGTGTGAAATCAATCTTGCCGGAAACAACAGAACCAACTTCTACGGGTCTGTCTGTCAGATGATCGATGATCCCGTTTTTAATCTGCACATCCAGCACATTTACATCGTCATTGATCCTTCCGGTATCCGCAGATTGGCCGCCCTGTTCAGGAAAAAAACCGGTCTGATCCAGGATCACGTGGTATTTCTCATTTTCGTTATCCGGAACGCATGACAGGACTTTTGCAGAAAAACAATCCTGATATGCGTTCTGATCATACAGAGCAAAAGTAGATTCCAAGATGTCGCATCCTTTCAAGTTCATATAATAAGAAAAAAGCTGCCATTTGCAGGCAGCGGAAAATCGTTTTTATGGACGCCGGCGCTTTTTAATATCGTCGGAAGATTCCTTAGCTTCACCGTACCCGCGGTAATACTTTTCATAATGATTGCCGTAGTACTTTTTATAATAACTTTTCTCAGCCAGGGATTTTACAGTAACCATATTAATGACACAACCGATGACGGGACAACCGGACTGTTCCAGCTGAGAAACCGCTTCAGCAACGTCACGACGGGAACGTTTCCCATATTCGATAACAAAAACAGCCCCGTCGCAGTTTTTGGCGACAACTGCAGCATCAATGACAACACCGATTGGCGGCGCATCGACCAGCACATAATCAAACTTTTTGCCTAACGTCGCCAGCAATTCGGTAAAATCCTGAGAATCCAGAAGAGGCAAAGGATTGGCTACCGTATCTCCAATCGGTATCAGATATGCACCTTCCACGTCTGTTTGGTAAATGATATCTTCCATCTCGCAGTATCCGGCAAGATAATGAACCAGACCGTTGACCGCGCCTTCTGTGTCAAACTTTACTCTGGACATTGTAAAAGAAGCACGAAGGTCAGCATCTACCAAAACGACACTGTTCCCGCGCTGAGCGAGGTTCAGCATCAGCTCCATCGTCAGGGATGATTTGCCTTCGCTCGCAGCGCAGCTGGTAAGCAGGAACTTATTCATGTGACGGCCAACAAATGTCAGATTCGTCGCTATACTGTTCAGCGCTTCCTTTCCTGAATAATCCAGCGCATCTTTCTGGCGAATCAGGACCTGCTTCATTTTTTCGCTCCTTTGTAGTTCCTGGAGTTATCTCCGCCCATACCGCTTTGCATGGTAACGACACCAAGGGTCGGCAGACCGAGCAGCTTCGTAACATCGTCAGCCGTGCGAACTTTATCGTCCTGAATAAAATCAATCACGATGATTGCACAGGCAATGATAGCACCCAAAAGAAAACCAATAATCAAATTCCGAGTTTTAGAAGGAGAACTGGGTCTTTCAGGAACTCGCGCTTCCTGGAAAACAGTGGGTTCTTCTGTCTTCATGACGGCAGAAATAAATTCTCTGCCGACTTTCGCATATGTATTTGCAAGAAGCTGCGCTTCCTTTGGATCGGGACTGGTAACAATAATATCCAAAAGTCTTGTACCGGATGGATTGTTGACCTTTACCATATCTCCAATTTGTTTATAATTATAAGAAAGCCCAAGTTCTTCGATGACTTTCTCATGTACATACCAGTTCTGAAAAACATAGGGATAATCAGCAGCAAGCTGACTGCCGATCTGCAGGTCAGACAAATTAATGGCAGAATTTGTAGAATTTAAAATATATAATTTTGTCGTTGCCTCATACATAGGAGTTATAAAATAAAAAGTCCATATACCGCTGATCAAAGTTCCGATCAACGCTGCGGCAACAATGATATACCATTTATCCAGAAGCCGAAGAAACAGTTCACCAAGATCAATTTCCATTTCTCCGTCTCTTTGCTGCTGTCTTACATTAGCAGAAACAACGGAAGTGCTGCTCTGCTGAGCCGCTTTCATTTCGGACATTAAATACGTACTCCTTTCGAGGCAAAAACTCCTTAACATGAATGACCGGGGGCCATCAAGCTACAGAAGGCCCCCGGTAATCATTCAATTAATTACTTAACCAGAACGGCAAGAACAGCAGAATTGCTATTTACAGCGCTAGCCTGTTCAGCGGTAACAGAAACAGTTACAACGCCGTCTTCAACAGAAACAACTTCAAGGCTGTCCCAGTTTACGTTGTCATTAGCAACGATGCCCAGAAGCACAACAACTTCATCATCAGCCTTTACGCCAGGCACAGCAATGCGAATCACAAGGCCTTCATCAGCATTAGCAACCTTGAATTCAGACAGGGAAAGAAGATTGTACTCTTCAGGATTGTCGAGAACGCTGCCGAAGGCTTCGTTCATACCAACTTCGCTGATCGCTTCAACGATAGACTGAGCAAGCTCAGACTTCGCATCCAGACCAACTTCAGCGTCGGCGGGCTCAACGGAAAGAACAGCGGGCTCGTTCACAACGCTGTTGGTCTCCGCTGCAAAAGCAACAACAGACAGCATCATGACAACAGACAGAACCAGAGCAACTACCTTTTTCATTTTAAACCTCTCCTTTTGCCTTTTCAGGCTATTATTTGCGTGTTTGTATGAAGCTTTGAAACCTTTTCGTGGTCGCCCACATCAGGTTTCAAAGCGACCACCGGCATTCGAACGATCATTTTTAATAGATTGTCTTCAGCCTACTTAATTATTGCGTTGATTTTTATGATAATACAACACAATAAGCTGCCTCATACGAAACAACGGGATCATTTTAGCACAACATCTTGATGTTTTCAAGAGTTTTAACGCTATTTTTTTTGTTTTTTTACAAGAAAATCAAGTACTCTGAGGGAAGCTGCATAAGCCTCATTTTTCCGTATACCTTTTTGAATCAAATCTTCTTTTGCCTGCCGAAGATCCATTCCTTCCAGCATTCCGGCCA
>OCTW011309547.1_pt1 | contig 14838 bp, 14 predicted proteins | sample 1539671 | NCBI WGS metagenome assembly OCTW01 (sample SAMN02144230, study PRJEB22623) | gut metagenome | biome: sheep rumen | host: Ovis aries | place: New Zealand
CTGTATTATTATTATTATTATTAAAACCAACATTTATATCATCAAAACCGATATTAGATGTCATTACTATTGTTACATTGTCAAATCTAATCGTTCTACCGATAGAATCTTTTATTTTACCCTCATCAAGTATTTGATAGAATAAATTAATGACGGATTCATTTGCTTTTTCTATTTCGTCTAATATTAATACTGAGTATGGTTTATTTCTAATTTTTTCTAAAATATTGTTATTATCATCATACCCTACATATCCAGGAGCTGCACCTATTATTTTACTTACACTATGTGGTTCGATAAATTCACTCATATCAAGTTTTATGATGTTATCCTCGCCAACCAAACATTCCCCAAACAATTTAGATAATTCTGTCTTGCCAACACCGCTAGGTCCCACAAACATAAATGAATTACATTTGTTTTTTTCATTAAAACCTAATTTTATTTTTTTCACACTATTTAACACTTCTTTAATAGCATTATCTTCACCAATTATATTATTTTTTAATTTTGTTTCAATATTTTTTATTGATATTTTTGTTTCATTTAATAATTCATATACAGGTATTTTTGTTTTATTATTAACTACAATAGCCACATCTTTTTTTGTTACTTCTTTCTTCTTTTTAGAATAAAGTTTAAGTTCTAAATGATTAATTTTATCTAATATATTATTTTCTTTTTCTTTATATATACTAGCTTGTTTAAAATTATTTTTTATAATTGAATTATTTTTATTTTCATTAATTATTTTATATTCTCGTTTTAATTCATTATATTCTTTTAAATCTTTTGTTTCTTTTAAGCTTACTTTAGCACACACCTCATCTAATATATCTATTGATTTATCTGGCTCATATCTATCATATATATATTTTTCTGATAAATTAACTATTGTATCAATAATATCATTATTTAATATTACATTATGATACTTTTCATATATTTCTTTTAAATTTAAAAGAATATTTTTTGTTTGTTCTTTATTAGGAATTTCTATTTCAATCTTTTGAAATCTTCGATCTAGAGCACTGTCTTTTTCAATATATTTTTTATATTCTTTTATAGTTGTAGCTCCTATTAGTCTTAATTTTCCACGGGCTAATGCAGGTTTAAATATATTGGATGCATCTATTGCTCCTTCAGCACCACCTGCACCTACTAAAGTATGAATTTCGTCAATAAAAAGAATAATATCTTCATTTTCCTCTAATTCTTTGACTATTTTATTCATTCTTTCCTCAAATTCTCCACGATATTTTGTACCTGCTACACAACTTGCCATATCTAGATTAATAATTCTTTTATTTCTTAGTGAAATTGGAACATTTCCACTTACAATTAATTTGCTGAGTGCTTCAACAATAGCTGTCTTACCTACTCCTGCTTCACCTATTAGTATTGGATTATTTTTAGTTCTTCTTGAAAGTATTTCTAATAATCTTTTTATTTCATTTTCTCTTCCTATAACGGGATCTAATTCATTATTTAATGCTTTTTTAGTTAAATCAACGCCTAAATCATCTAATAATAACTTTTTATTTTTCTTTTTTTTGGGTTTATTAATATTTGAAAATTCCTTATATAAATCTTCTATATTTATATTCATACCTATCATTATACGAATCCCAATACCCTCTCCCTCTTCAAGTAAAGCATTAAATAAATATTCAATTGTTACATCACTATTATTTTCTTTACTATTAATAATGGCTGTTTCAAATATTCTTTTAAGTAAGGGAGTATATAAAAATAAATTACTATCAATACTACCAATTCCAATAGTATTTATTATTTCTTTTTTAAATTTTTCATAATCTAATTTATATTCTTTTAAGATATTACTAACTGAATTATCATCCTTTAAAATTGCAAGTAATAAATGTTCACTTCCAACATAAGGATGTTTTAAATTTTTCATTTCTTCTTTTGCTTTTACAATTATTTTTCTTGCTTCTTCTGTAAAATTATTAAACATAATATCTTCCTTTCCATAATTATTCTATGTATATAATGGATAAAAATTATATCGTTTAATCACAAAAAAAAGATTTTATTCGATATTATCAATAAAATCTTTTATCATTTTAGTTCTTCTTGGATTTCTTAATTTACGTAAGGCTTTAGCTTCAATTTGTCTTATTCTTTCTCTAGTAACGTTATATTCCTTACCAACTTCTTCTAGTGTTCTAGCTTTTTCGTCATTAAGACCAAATCTTAATTCTATTATACTTCTTTCTCTATCTGTTAAGCCATCTAAATATTCTTTCATTATTTCTCTTAGAATATTTCTTTCTCCTTCTTTTTCTACAGATACGCTATTATCGCTTATAAAATCTCCTAATACTGATTGTTCACCGTGTTCTACTTCACCCACTGGAACATCTAAGCTTTCAACATCTCGTTCATTTTTTAAACAAATATCTAACTCATGCCTTGATAGTCCTGTAATATCCATTAGTTCTTGTTTTGTTGGGGTTTGTCCAAAATGTACTTGCTCATATTTTAGCCTTGCAATTTTAACCTTATTAATTCTTTCTAATAGATGAACAGGTATTCTTATAATTCTTTCTGTATCAGCGATTTGTCTAGTTATAGCTTGTCTAATCCACCATGTAGCAAATGTAGAAAATTTATATCCTTTTGTTACATCAAATCGTTCAACTGCTCTAAGTAAACCTATATTACCATCTGCAACTGAATCCATAAATTGATTGTCTACTCTATGATATTTTTTAGCTATACTAACTACTAATCTTAAATTATGTTCGGCAATTTCATTTCTCAATTCAATAGTTGGATTTTCTTTATATCTTTCAAATATTTCACGTTCTTCTTCTACCGTATATAATGGGATATTTCCTATTGATATCAAATATTGTTTTACAGTATCTACCATAGGGGCATCTGAATCAATATTATATATGATTTCGTTTATATCTTCTATTTCAGTTTCCTCTAAAATTGCAAATTGTTCCATTGCTATATATTTTTTCATTATTTGTTTTGAAGTATTACTACAATTCAAATTACATATTTCTTGATATTCTTCACTAGTTAATGCTTTATTTTCATACACACTAAACATAGTATTAAGTAATTCGTTTAATTCTGAACTATTATTAATAATATCTTCAATAAATTTTTCATTTTTAGTATATTCCATTAATTCTTGTGAAATTTTATCAATTTTTTTTATATCCTTTAATTTTATTTTCATATTACTTCCCCCTTAGAAATTGGACATATATTAACACAAAAAGAAAAAAAATGCAAATTTTTATGCATAATTATCTTCAAAAGTAAAATCTACATTTTCTTCTATCCAATCTTTTCTAGGAGCAACTTTATCTCCCATTAATACACTTACTCTTTTTTCAGCTAAAGAAGCATCAGAAATATTGACTTTTATCAAACTTCTTTTATCTGGATCCATAGTTGTTTCTCTTAGTTCTTCGGCATTCATTTCTCCTAGACCTTTATATCTTTGAGTCTTTGTTTGTTTATTTTTAAATTTTTCATCTATTAAATATCTTCTATCTTCTTCTGTCCAAGCATAGTATTCTTCTTTTCCTGATGAAACCTTATATAGAGGTGGCATTGCAATATATAATTTACCATTTTCAATTAATGGTTTCATATACCTGTAGAAGAATGTTAATAATAGTACTTGAATATGGGCACCATCAACATCTGCATCGGTCATAATAATTACTTTATCATAATTACAATCTTCAATTTTAAAGTCACTACCAATACCAGCACCAATTGTATATATCATGGTATTTATTTCTTCATTTTTTAATATTTCATCTAACCTTGCTTTTTCAGTATTTAAAACCTTTCCTCTTAAAGGTAATATTGCTTGAAATTTTCTATCTCTACCAGTTTTAGCAGTTCCACCAGCTGAATCTCCTTCGACTAAAAATAATTCATTTATTTTAGGATTTTTAGCCTGAGCTGGAGTTAATTTCCCATTAGTAAATCTTTCTTTTTTACCTTTATCTTTTCCTTGTCTTGCTTCATCTCTTGCTTTTCTTGCTGCTTCTCTAACATTTCTACTTTTAGTCATTTTTTCAAGAATCTTAGTTGCACTTTCTTTGTTTTCTTCTAAGAAAAATTGTAATTTTTGGGTTACTATACTATCTACTATATTACGAGCAATTGGTGTTCCAAGTTTTCCTTTAGTTTGTCCCTCAAATTGAAGCAATGCTTCAGGAATTTGAAGAGATATAATAGCTGTTAATCCTTCTCTTGTATCGCTTCCTTCAAAATTCTTATCTTTTGGCTTTAAAAACCCATTTGCTCTTGCATAATCATTAAATACTTTTGTAATTGCTGTTTTAAATCCTACTTCATGAGTTCCTCCATCATTTGTTTTAACATTATTAACAAATGATATTATGTTTTCAGAATATGTATCTGTATATTGAAAAGCGACTTCAACATTTATTTTATCCTTTGTACCATCTAAAAATACTGGTTTATGTAATGGAGTTTTTCCATCATTTAGGTAATCTACAAAAGCCTCTAACCCTTTTTCATAGTTAAATACTTCTTTTTTATTATCTTCTTCATCAAATACTTCTACAGTTAATCCTTTAAGTAAAAAGGCACATTCTTGCATTCTTTCACATACTGTTGTAAAAGAAAAATGAGTTGTAGAAAATATTCTATCATCTGGCATAAATGTTACTTTAGTACCTGTCTTACTTGTTTTTTCTAATTGTTTTAAAGGAATTTTTGTTTTTCCACCATCTTCAAATCTAATATAATATTCGTATCCATCACGTTTAATAGTTACTTCCATCCATTTTGATAAAGCATTTACTACTGATGCACCTACTCCATGAAGTCCTCCTGATACTTTATATCCGCCTTCTTCAAATTTACCACCAGCATGTAATACTGTATATATTACTTCAGGAGTTGACATTCCAGATTCATGCATTCCAACAGGAACTCCACGACCTTCATCTTCTACTGTTACACTATTATCTTTATTTAAAGTGATTTTAATTTTTTTACCATATCCATTTATTACTTCATCTATACCATTATCTACTATTTCCCAAATAAGATGATGTAATCCTCTTTTATCTGTTGAACCTATATACATACCTGGACGTTTTCTAACCGCCTCTAATCCTTCTAGTATCTTTATAGAACTTTCATCATACTTTGCCATGTTATCACCTAATAAATTATAACAAAAAAAAAGAAAAATATCAATTTTTCCTTATATTTCATCTGAATTTATAACTTCTATACCATTTTTTATTAATAATTCTGTAAGTATACCATTACCATCTACTAATTTTCCATCAAAATTACCACTATATATTTTACCTTTACCACATGATGGACTCTTTGATTTTAAAATCACTTTATTTATATTTAGTTTTTTGCATAATTCAAATACTTCGTTTGCTCCTTTTTTAAAGTTTTCAGTCACGTCTATTCCTTCTTTATTTATTACTTTACCATTTCTTACTTCTGAAGGTATTCTTGGAGTAGATAAACCTCCTAACTGTTCTGGACATACTGGTATAGCTTTTCCTTCTTTTACTAAATTAAATATTTTTTCATTATAATTATTACCACCATTATATTTACAATTTATTCCACATAAACAAGCACTTACTAATATCATTTTATCTTTCCTTTATTTTATATCTACTTAAATCAAATTTATTATTGATAGCTATTTCTATTAATTGTTCATCATTTGCTTTTTTTACTTTTTCTAAATCTATCATAGCCACTGGATTATAAAACATTGCTGTTCCAAAGTATGTTATTAAATCTTCTCTTAATCTTTCTATATTGATCATGTTTACACCTCAAAAACATTATATCAAAAAAAAATAATCAAATAAATGATTATTTTAAAGCATCTAATAATTCAGCTTTTTTCATTGTAGAAACTCCAGAAATTCCTTTTTCTTTAGCAATTTCTCTTAATTCAGCAACTGTTTTTTTAGATAAATCTTCTTTTACTTCTTTTTTAGTTTCTTTTACTTCTTTTTCTACTTTAGTAGTTTTTACTTCTTTAGTAGTTTTTGGTGCTTTTTCTTCTTTAATTTTTCCATTTAAAGCATCTTTAGCAAGTTCAACTAATTGAGTAAATGTTTTTGGTGAATCAATAGCAATTTCTGATAACATTTTTCTATTAACTGTTACTCCTGCTTTTGATAAACCGTTGATGAATTTTGAATAACTAATATCATTTTGTCTACAAGCTGCATTGATTCTTGTAATCCATAATTTTCTGAAATCTCTTTTCTTTTGTCTTCTATCTCTATATGCATATTTTAAAGAATGCATAACTTGTTCTTTAGCAGTTTTATATAATCTGTGTTTACTACCAAAATATCCTTTAGCTAGATTCATTACTTTTTTTCTTCTAGCACGATGAATTGTTCCGCCTTTAACTCTTGTCATATTAATCCTCCTATTATATTAAATCTTTTAATCTATTATAATCTGCTTTTGTAAGCATTGATCCACTTCTACTTTTTCTATTTGAAGCAGCATTCTTTTTTCCTGTATTATGTCTTGATCCAGGTGTACCAATTTTAATAGTTCCACCAGGTCTAACTTTGCAAACTTTTGCAATTCCTTTATGTGTTTTTTGTGTTTTCTTAGCCATAACTATCCTCCTATTTTTCTTTGTTTGGTATTAGCATCATAGTCATAAATTTACCTTCTAATTTTGGTGCTTGATCAATTAAAGCAATATCCTTTACTTCTTCAGCAAAGCGCATTAAAACATCTTTACCTAATTCTGGATGAGCAAGTTCTCTTCCTTTGAATCTTATAGACACTTTTACTTTATGACCTTTTTCTAAGTACTTAGATGAATTGCGTACTTTAGTATCAAAATCATGCTTATCAATCGTAACTGATAATCTATATTCTTTTACTTCTAAATTTGATTCTCTTTGTTTTTTCATATTTTCTTTTTGTTTTTTCTTAGATTCATATTTATACTTATTATAATCCATTATTTTACAAACTTGTGGGTTAGCATTTGGACTAATAAGTACTAAATCAAATCCAGCATAAGACGCAAGTGTTAATGCATCTTTGATATTTTTAATACCAAGATGTTCACCATTTGGTCCTATTACCATTACTTCTTTAGCACGAATTTGTTCATTAATATACAATTCTTTACCTTTATTTGCGATACCTGACACCTCCATAAAAAAGTGAATACATAATGTATCCACTTAAAAAGCATATTAAATAATTAATTGGCTTCTTACCCAAAGCTATAGCAATCGGGTGGATGTGGATACATCTCTTTCCTTTTTTTCAGATTTCGTTATAAATTATACACAATAATTATATGTTTGTCAATATTTTTTATACTTTTTTACTATTTTCAATTTGTTTTATTGACTTATTTGGTGTTTCTAAATCTTCTGGCATTATTCCACCTATGTCTTTAATTGCTTTTCTTACAGACTTACCTACTTTATAATGAGTGTCTAATGCAAGTATCTCATTTTTTTCTTTTTGATGATTTAGTAATGATTCTGTTTGAGTTATTCTAAATATATTTGCTCCTAATTAAACACTTCCCATATGATCTAGAATATCTTCTCTATATCTTAATTTTTTTCTTTTTGCAATATCATTTGCTGTTTCACCATTATATAATCCTTTATACCCAGCATTTGTAAATTTATCATAATTTTGTACTCCTTTTTTAGTTGCAACTTCATATAAAGATTTATTAAACGTTTTAGTTTGTTCCCTTCTATATAATCTTTTTTCATCCTCTGTTAGTTTACTATACTTTTTTTCAACTATTTCTTGTTTTCTTGTTTGAATAGCAAAATAAGTTTGTCCAAGTGCAACTGCTTTATATTTTGGATTTGCATTTTGAACTATTAAATAACAAGCATATCTACTTAACTTATAATCTACTACCATTCTTGATGTTTTTGATCCTATATCTACCATTTTGGTGTAAAAACCAAAATGGTAATTAATATTATTATTACTTTTGGAACAAGCAATTTGTGCCTTTTCAATAATTGCTGAAAAATACCTCCATTCTTTATATTCTAATACTTTTTGTAATTCTCTAGCTAGCCAGTATTCATGACCATCTGCATCAATATGTTTTATACTTTCAAATATTGATTCATTATAATTTTGAATTATATTTTCCATAAAAATTATCCCTCCTAGTAGGAAGAATATCTTAATTATTCTTTTATGTCAAACGACAGTTTTACTCTTTTAATGAACAAAATAAAACAGATTTGAAAAATCTGTCTTATCAAAAATAACAAATTTGTTTAAAAGTATCAATTAATTATATTAAATATGTAAAACTAAAACTTTTTTAATTCTAATACTTTTTGTCTAGTATATTCACTTAATTTTTTTGCACTTGCTTTACTACCAAATATTTCACTTGGATAGAAAGCTTCTCCAAATGATATTTGTATTTCATCAGTTGGTATATAAAATTTACCAACATTTTTCATTCTATCCATTTTTATATATACAGGAAGAATCCTTGTATCTAATTTGCTAGCTGCCATAAATCCACCTTTTTTAAAAGGTTTTATTTCATCACTTTGATAACTACATTCACCTTCAGGAAATAGAATTAATCCACCTCTTTTTATTGCTTCTTCCATATCTAATAATTGTTTTTTCATTATTTTTAAATCTTCTGTATCTCGGTCTATCAATACACAATTAATAGATTGAATATATTTTTTTAATATTGGATATTTCATTAATTCCTTGGCTGCCGCAAATGGCATTGTTCTATCTATACAGCTAACTAAAGCAAATATATCAAAAAAGCTTATATGATTAGAACATATTAATAATGAATCATTATCTGGTATATTTTCTTTACCATCAATAGTAATAGGTACATTACAAGATTCTACTACGTTTTTACAAATCCTTTGACATAATTTATAGTTATTATCAATATCATCATTTAGGTATTTTTTATTTTTGTTAAAATCAATTATAACTTTTATAAAAGCACTTCGTGGTCCCATAATATACCTCCTTGTAAGTAAATATTATAAACTATTTTAAGTAAAAAGAAAAGACTTAATTGTCTTTTAAATAGTCTATTGCACTCATTAATCCTAGTTTTCCATATTCATATGTTAAACCACCTTGTAAATAAGCTATATATGGTTCTCTTAATGGTCCATCACAAGATAGTTCTATTGAAGATCCTTGGGTAAATGAACCTGAAGCCATAATAATTTTATCATCATATCCTGGCATATCATCAGGTATAGGAAGCACATTAGAATCAATTGCTGATCCTGCTTGTATACCTTGAACAAATTTAATCAATTTATCACTATCATTGAAAGTAATCATTTCAACAATATCTGCTCTTTCTTCATTATATAAAGGATCCACTTTATATCCTAATTTTTCTAACACATAGGAAGCTAAAATAACAGTTTTTAAACTACTGCTTACTGTATGAGGTGCCATATAAATTCCTTGTAAAAATTGCTTATTAATACCTAAAGTTGGTCCTACATCTTTTCCTTCTCCTGGTAAAGTTAATCTTTCACCAACTAATTTTATTAAATCTTTTCTTCCTACAATATATGCTCCATTAGGGGCAATTCCTCCACCTAAGTTTTTAATTAATGAACCTACACATATATCTGCTCCTACTTCTATAGGTTCTTTTGTATTTACAAATTCACAGTAGCAATTATCAATCATGATTATTACTTCTTTATCTACTTTTCTTATTTCATCTATTACTTTTTTTACTTTATCAATTGTTATACTTTTTCTTGTAGAATATCCTTTTGATCTTTGTATTTCTATTACTTTAGTTTTATTATTCTTTAAAAATTCTTTAATTTTTTCATAATCAAAATCATCATTTATTAAATCTATTTGTTCATATCTAATTCCAAATGATTTTAATGAACTATTATTTTCTTTGATACCTATTACTTCATCTAATGTATCATATGGTTTACCTGAGATTGAAAGTAATATATCATTAGGCCTTAAAAGAGCAAAAAAAGTAACATTTAAAGCATGGGAACCCGATATTAATTGATTTCTAACTATGGCATCTTCAGCTTTAAAAATATCTTTAAAAACACTTTCAATAGTATCTCTACCTATATCATTATATCCATAACCAGTAGTAGATGAAAAATGTATTTCTGATACATTATTTTTATGAAAAGCATCTAATACTTTTTTACTATTCATAAAACATAAATCATCAATCTTTTTAAATTCTTCTTTTAATTCTATTTCTGCTTCTTCGATAATATTCATTAATACATACCTCCATCGATTCTTATTACTTGATTATTTATATAATCCGCTTTATCACTTATTAAGAATTCCACTAAATACGCTATTTCTTCTACTTCACCAAATCTATTTTTAAATATTTTATTTTCTTCTTCTTTAATATAATTCTCATCTAAATCTTTCATATCTTTAATTGTTTTAATCCAACCTGGAGCAATTGCATTAACATTAACATATGGTTTAAATTGTAATGATAGATTGTGTGTTAATGAAATTAAACCAGCTTTTGATGCATCATAATCAACACACATTGGATAGTATGTATCGATTCCATTTGTAGAAGCAATATTTATAATTTTACCAAATTTATTTTTAAACATTTCCTTACCAACTAATTTAGATAATAAGAAAGGTGCCACTAAATTAACATTTAGTACTTCATTAAATTCTTTTTTTGTTTTTTCATCAAATAAGTTTGGCAAATCTAATGCCGCATTATTGATAAGTACATCAATACTACCCATCTCTTTAATGGATTTTTCTACTAAATTATTTATATCTTCTTCTTTTGTTAAATCTGCTTTAATACAAATACTATTATTTAATTCTTCTTTTAATTTATAAGCAATATCTTCTTTTGTATGATAATGTATAATTATATTATTTTCTTTGGATAACACTTTACATATAGCTTGTCCTACTTCTGAAGTAGCTCCTGTTACTAATATATTCATAATTCCTCCTAAAAAAAGAGCTATTAAGCTCTTGATGAATATTTGCCATCTGCTGTTGTAACAAGTATTTTTTCACCTTGTTCGATAAATAGTGGAACTTTAACTAATAAACCTGTTTCAGTATATGCATCTTTAAGTGCATTATTAGTAGTATTTCCTTTAACAGCTGGTTCTGTTTCAGCTATAGTAAATTCAACTTTATCTGGTAAAATTAAGCCTAATAATTCTCCTTCAAATTGAACTAAATCAACTGAACAGTTTTCAATTAAATAATATTTATCATCACCTATTTGTGCTTCAGATAATTCTAATTGTTCATATGTTTCCATATTCATGAAACAGTATGTATCACCAGTGTTATATAAGTATTGTACATTTGATCTAGTAATATTTGCTTTTTCAAATTTAACATTTGTATTAAATGTTCTTTCAACAATACCACCAGTTCTCATGTTTTTAAGTTTAGTTTTCATGAAAGCTGATCCTTTACCTGGTTTAACATGTAAGAATTCTACAACTTGATAGATATTTCCATCAATCATTAATGTCATACCATTTTTGATATCATTAACATTTATCATAATTTAACCTCCTATTAAAAAATAAGGATTCCCTTATTATTTATCTTCCTTATGTGCTGTATGTTTCATGCATCTAGGACAATATTTATTTAATTCTAAACGTTCAGTTGTATTTTTTCTATTTTTTGGTGTACGATAATTTTTTTCTTTACATACTGTACAACTTAATGTTACAAGTTCTCTATTTTCACCTTTTTTAGCCATAATATACCCTCCTTTTCGAGCACGTTATGAACATTATAACATGTTTTTTTATAAATTCCAACACTTTTTTATCTTTTTTTCGTATAAATAAGCACTGTATCTTTTTCATAATCCGCAACCGATGATATTTCTTTATATGATATATTTTCTTTTTGATTAAGTATATCTATCGGATATTTAATTCTAACTTCTTTACCCGTACCACTATTTTTATAGAATTCTACTTCTGGAACACTATAAAAATAATTAAGTAATATCTTACCATCAATATTGGTATGTTTAATCATTTGGCTCATAAATTTATATACTTTTTTTACATAGTTTTTTTTATATAATTCTGCTGTTTCAATTCTATTTAATATATTAGAAAAATATACTAAATCATAATTATCTTTTATATAATTTGGTAAATCTAATATACTACATTCTACAAATTCTACTGGAATAAGTTCCTTAGTTTTTAATTTATTATAATTATCTTCAAATAAATAAGGTATTAAACATTTGTATCTATTACGATTTTCTTCTTCATCGGTATCCATAAAAATACTTTTTCTTATTTTAAGTGGTGTATAAGTATTATAAAGACTATCCCAAAAATCTAATGATTCTCCTGTTAAATTTTTTCTAATCAATTCATATTTTTTATAATCTAATGAATTTTTATTTTTATATTTGAAATAAAAATAATTGATAAAACTATCAATATTAAGTTCTTTTAAAGCAGCCATTTTTAAATCATACATATATTTACAAAATGGATTTATATCAAAATGAGTTATTTTTTTTGAATCAAATAATTGTGATACTATTATTTGATCTGCACTAGAACCTGTAATAAGTACTTTTTTATCATTTAATAATTTTTTATTAAAAAATTCAGTTAGATTTTCTGTAGAAAATGAATATATTCTATAAAATATTGTATATTTTTCATTTTCTTCATCACTATTTTTTATATAATTTAAAGCTAGTTGTTTCTTCTCTTCATATGTCATACTAATTCTCCTCGTTCATACATTATACAACATAATTTATAAATTTGTACACTACTTATTATATTTTTCAAAAAAAAGTTTACTTACTCTTCTCATTAATCTACTATTAAGGTTTGATTGATAGCTACTATGATTATCATAATTTGATATATCTGGTGAGACAATTGTAAATGTTACTTTAGGATCATCATATGGAGCGTACGCTACAAAGGTAGTCGTAATTGTCTCCTTATCTATTAATCCATCATTATTAGTATCTACAAAACTTTGAGATGTGCCTGTTTTACCAGCTGGCTTATATTTTAAATCTATGTATCCAGATCCTGTTCCTCCATATTTAAGTACTTCTTTAAATCCTTCTTGTACTCTTTTTAAATACTTTTCTTCTGTTTCTACTTTATTTATTTCTTTATTTTCAAATTCAAATATTTTATTATCTAAGTTACCAGAATATACGCTATCTAATAAATGTAGTTGCATTCTTTTTCCATCATTAGCAATTGTTCCGATATATTGTGATAATTCTAGTGGTGTATAAGTATCATATTGTCCAATAGCAAAATCTAAAAGTAATCCGCCTGTATTTTTTTTACCTACATTTCCAGTACTTTCTAATGGTAAATCTATCTCTGTTTTAGAACCCAATCCAAATTGCTTAAAAGTATCTCTATATAGTTTTAGTGATTCTTTTGTCTCCTTCATAGGAATATTATAATAATATGAAACATTTGCTACTTTCATAGCTGTATAATATTGATATGTATTAGATGATTTTTTTAAGGCAGTTATATCATTTAATGTACCTAATGGCATCCATGAACATTTAAGAGGTGTACCTGATAATTTAACACATCTATCTACTCTAGTTTCTCCTATTTTTAAAGCTCCTGTATTATACCCTACAATATGAGAAGCTCCTTTTACAACTGAACCAACTGTTACTGGTGATGTCATAATACCTGGTGTATAATCATATATTATATATTTATTATCCTCTTCTTTAACTTGTTTTCCTGTCATCGCAAGTATTTCTCCTGTTTTTGGATTAGTTATTATTATAAATGTTCTATTATAATATTCTGTATTTTTTTCTTTTTTGGTTTTTATTATTTCTTCTTCCAATATTTCTTCTATTTCACGTTGTAATTCTATATCAATTGTTAATTTTATATCATTTCCCCTATTACCTAATTTTGATAATTCTTTTTCTCCTTTTTCATTTATTTTATATATATTTTTGTTTCCTTTTAAATAATTATCATATTCATATTCTAAATAGCTTACACCAACTCTATCGTTTAATTTATATCCTTTTTTTAAATAATATTCTTCTAAATCGGATGGAATACTATTATCAGATATTGAACCTATTATTGATTTAAATGTATTATCATATGGATAATATCTTTCCCAATCTAATCTAACATTTATTCCTTTTAAATTATTTAAATTAGATGCGATTTTGGCAAATTCTTCATCTGTAACATTTTCTTTTTTTATTATTTTTTCTTGATACTTATATCCTCTATTCATTAGGTCATAGATATATGCTGCTAATTTATCTTTATCATTTAATTTATCTAGTTCTTCTTTGGTTATTCTTTCATATTTATATTTTAAAATATCACTATTTGTTATTTTTCTTTGTTCTAATAATTCTAATTCATCTTTGGTTATTTTTCTTTCAGTTTCTTTTGGATACTTTAACATCCAAAAGGTTTTATACATCTTCTCTGTTGCTTTATTTTCTATTTCTAAATAATCTATTAATTTATAAGCTAGTTCTATTTCTTCTTTTATACTATTTTGTCCTTTTTCATAATATATAACTTTAATAGGTTTATTATCTACTATTAATCTATCATTTCTATCATATATTCTTCCTCTAGGAGCAGTTGAACCCTCTATTTTAATATCTACTAAATCTTTTAATTTTGATAAATAATAATCTCTTTTTATTATTTGAACATAAAATAATTTTATAAATAATATTATTATTAAAATTGTTATTATAAATATTAATATATT
>OCTW013371511.1_pt1 | contig 14834 bp, 10 predicted proteins | sample 1539671 | NCBI WGS metagenome assembly OCTW01 (sample SAMN02144230, study PRJEB22623) | gut metagenome | biome: sheep rumen | host: Ovis aries | place: New Zealand
TCTTCCCGTCAGGCGCCTGCCGGTGCATGAGGGTGAAATCCATGAAACAGATAACATAGACCGGGCAAAGGCGGTCGTAGTACGCTCCGCTCTTCAACTGCTTCGACACCAGGTCCGCCCCGTAATAGAACATCCGGTTGCGGAACGAATCGTGACCTTTGCGCTGCATCTCCACGATAATCTCTCGTCCGTCTCCCAGTCGGCAGAGGACATCCAGGATGATGTTTTTGTCGTCGGGGCGGTTGTGCGGCAGTTCGTTGGGAAGTACGGTTACCGATTCCACCGGTTCGGGCAGGAAATCGTTGAGTAGCATCTTCAGCAGGTCTGGGTGTCCTCCAAATACATACTTGAATGCCCAGTCGCTGCGTAAGTCCAGAAAAGGGGCTTTCAGGATGTCATCAATGATTTTGATCTTCTCCTCGCGGGAGAGGGTCCGGAGTTGCTGGAATTCGTCGACTGTCTGGATGTACCGTTCGTACTGTTCGGGGGTAAGGTTAATGTCTTCCATCTCTGATAATAATATTTGTATTTCCATATGGCAAAGATGGGGAGGATTATCCGTGTAAACTAAATTTACACGGATAATTGCAAAAAATGGCCACACAGGATGCTGTGTGGCCGATTTTATCTTTGGAAAACGAGGCGTTTTATATAAAAAACGACCGGCGGCCCGGACGGCCTGCGCGTGGCTATTTCACACGCAGGCAGAGGAGGGTGAGGTCGTCGTTGGGTTCGGCGCCGTTACGGTGCTTCTCTACGGCTTCCTTGATGGCTTCAACCACGTCTTCGGCACTCTTGTCCAGCAAGGTTTCGCTGAGGGCCAGCAGGCGCTCATCGCTGAACTGTTCGTGCTCCGGATTTTCAGCCTCGTTCAAGCCGTCGGTATAGATGAGCAGGAGCCGGTCTTTCACATTCTCCAGGCTGGCACCCTCGAAGGTTGCCTCTTCCCAGACACCCAGCGGCATGTTGTTGTGCTCGATGGGCAGGAAGGCGCCGTCCAGCAGCGGCGGATTGTGACCGCAGTTGCAGAAGTGCATCAAACCGGTTGCCAGGTCAATCACGCCGAGGAACATGGTCACGAACATGTTCTGGTCGTTGTCGCGCGAGAGGGCAATGTTCAGTTGGGTTGCAATCTTCTCCGGCGAAAGACCCAGCTGGGCCTCGACCCGGAAGAGGTTACGCGTAACAGCCATGAACAAGGAGGCCGGGACGCCCTTTCCGCTCACGTCTCCCACGCAGAAGTAGAGTTTTTCGTTCTGGATAAAGAAGTCGTACAGGTCGCCACCCACCTCTTTCGCCGGCGTCATGGATGCGTACAGATCGATATCGGACCGATTGGGGAACGGCGGGAAGATTCGCGGCACCATGCTCATCTGGATGTCGCGCGCAATCCGCAGTTCGCCTTCGATGCGTTCCTTGTTGGCGGTGGTGCGGGTCAGTTCGTCGATATAGTTCACCAGCGAGTGCTGCATGTTGCCGAAGGCTTCGGTCAGCTGGCCGATTTCATCCACGCGGTGCGTCTCGGGCAGCTCCACGTCGAAACGGCCGGAGGCGATGGTTTCGGCCTGGTTGGCCAGGGTCTGCAGGGGATCCAATTCCTTGGTAATCAGCGAGCGGAAAATCCACAGCATGAGGATCAAGCTGATGATGACCAGGCTCAGGATGGTCCGTACCAGCCGGTAATAACCGCCGAAAATGTCGTCTTTGGGGCAGATGATGGCCGTGCTCCAGCCGGTGGTACTGAGCGGCCGGAAAAAGACGAAGCACTTCTTGCCATCGATCCGGAGTTCGCGCATGCCACGCTCTCCGTTCTGCATGGCGTGTCCCAGTTCCGAGATGGCCGGATTGGGCTTTTCAAGCGTTTCGGTGAAGATGGTCTGATAGAAGAGCTTGGTGGTATCGGGATGGACGAAATACGTACCGCCCTGACCCACCATGATGCTATAGGAATGCGGGTAGGGTTTCATCTCGGAAATGGTGTTGGACAACCATTGCAGGGAGATATCGTTGGAAACCACACCGCAGAATTTTTTGTTGTGGTCATAGATGGGCCAGCTATAGGAGGAAATGATTCCGGGCGAGTAAACATCGTTCGGGGAATAGTCCATAAAGGGTTCGATCCAGGTGGGCTGGTCCAGAAGTTTGGCCTGGAGATACCAGTCCATATAGAAATACTGGTAGAGGTCGTCGCCCTCCTGGGCAGTTAAAATGTCCCCGTCATCTTCTCGGTGGGAATAAATGGAGAAATACCTTCCCCGGTTAGGATAATGGTACGGTTCAAAGGAGATGGAACAACCTGAGAGGAAGGGAAGCTGGTCCACGACGCTCCGGCTGTAAACAAACATGGAATCGTCCGACTCCAGATGGCGCTGTACCACCCACGCCACGTTTTTCGTAGACATTTCCACCTTGTCCAGGATCACTTCTACCCGCTGGGCGGTATTGTCCAGGACCTGGGTGGCACGGCTGAACGCCTCTTTAAATATGGTGTCCTGGGATTGCTTGAACAAGAAGGACAAGGCACCCAGGAAGAGGACGGCGGCAAAGATCACGGTAAGCCAGCTGAGCCGGGCGGAAAGCGATGTCCGCAAGAGGGTTAACCATTTTTTCATAGCGGAAGATCTAAGAGCTGCTCATATGAAACTTCATCGAAAATCAGGTTGTTGTCCAGCATCAGCTGGTTGGCCTGGTCCACAATCTCCTTGCGGAGCCGGTATTCCCGCCGGCCGGTCTCTTTATCTACCAACAGGTTGAGGATCTCTTCCAGCATCAGTTTCTGCAAGATGCGGTTGGTGGCCACGTGATTTTTCTTTACGACATCCATCACAATTTCAAGGGTCTCATTGGGATGTTCCGCCGCCCATTCCCAGCCCCGCTTGCAGGCTTCGGCAAATCGCTTGCAAATATCGGGATGCTCGTCATAGAACGTCCGGGTCACATAAACCCCGTCTTCCTGGATGTTATAGCCGTGGTCACGGAAACGGTAGACGGATTCTTCGGTAATGGGCAGGCCGGTCTGCAGCAACTGGTAATACTCGTTGTAACTCGTGGCCAGGGTGGCATCCAGGGCTCCGCTGATGAAAAGGTTGATGTTGGATGCGATGGGAATCCATTCATAATCAAGACCATCCTTGATGCTCATGCAATATGCCAACTGGCCGAAACCGGCACTCCACACACCCACGCGGGCTCCTTTCTGCTCCATCGGATTCATTCCGCGGCGCGACACGATTACCAGGGAGTTGTTCATCGAAGTCTGGAGGATGTTGACCAGCGGAATACCGAAGTCACACAACTCCATGGCCTCCATCAGCTGCAGCGTGGTGGCCTGGCTCTTGTCTTCCTTGATACGGGTAAGGGCCGGTTCGGAAGCCGTGGGATGGACAATTTCCACGTCCAGCCCGGCCTCTTTGAAGAAACCCTTTTCCTGGGCCACATAATAGCCGGCAAATTGCGCCTGGGGCAGCCATTGCGGCGTAAACACCAGGTGGTCCATCTGGGCCATGGCGGAAAGCGCCGGCCAGAGGAAGCAGAGAAGAAGGAACGCTTTTTTATTCATGCGGGAATCCGTTTTATTTGCATAACATAATATCCATGATCATCCGGTCAGCATGCTTCATGCCCGCGGAGCCGATGGCGCCCACGTTCCGGATGGTCTTTTCCACGTCGTCGTCGATGATCCCGTCGGTCGAGGGGATGCAGGTACCGCGCAAGGCCAGGACGGCACTCTGTACCGCACAGGAAACGCCCGAGGCCACCTTCATGGCACAGCCTACCTTTGCGCCGTCGCAAACCATGCCGGTAATGTTCCCGGCCATGTTTTTGATGGCGGCGCAGATGGCGTCATATCCGCCGCCTTGCAGGTACACGATGCCGCAGGACGATCCGGTCGATGCCACCACGCAGCCGCACAGGGCGCTCAGTTTGCCCAGGTAGTGTTTGATATGGATGGCCACGAGGTTGCTCAGGATGAGCGCCCGGGCCAGCCGTTCGTCGTCGATATCGTATTTCAGGGCATAGGCGATGACCGGCATGCTGGCGGTAATGCCCTGGTTCCCGCTGCCGCTGTTGCTCATGGCCGGCAGGGTGCTGCCCGCCATACGGGCGTCCGAGGCTGCGGCCGTCAGGCCCATGGCGAAACTCAGAAAATCGTCCCCGAAGACCTCCTGCTGGTTTTCCCGGATGGTCTTTCCCACGTTCATGCCGTAATTTCCGGCCAGGCCTTCCCGGGCCAGGGCCAGGTTCAGGGACCGGTCTTCCAGGATAAAGGCAATGTCGGCAAAGGGGGCGTTGTTTGCGAAATCCAGGATTTCCCGGACCGATGGCGTGTCTTCCCCCTCGTCCGGTCCGGAGAGGCCGGCGGCCGATTCGGAACTCATCAGGATCCGGTCTGCAAAGCAGGTTTCCACGATGCGGTCGTGGTCGTCTTCGATGATGGCGTAGGCCTGGGGATTCACTTCGGCGCTGGCCTGGGCCTGCCCGTTGGCGCAGACGGTGGCTTTGACGTAGAGCAGGTGATCGGTGTCGGCCACGGAAATGGACACTTTCTGGCCCTCTACCAGTTCCAGCGCCCGTTTTACGGCCACATCGGTCAAGTCGGCCAGGACTTCCAGGTTGCGGCGGGAATCGCCGCAAACGGCCCCCAGGGCGGCGGCCACCGGCAGGCCCACACGCCCCGTTCCGGGGATGCCCACGCCCATTCCGTTTTTGAGGATATTGCCGCTCACGGCCACGTCGATGCGAAAATCGGCCGTCAGCCGCCAGCCTTCCGGGCAGCGGGAGGCGCAGTTGTCGGAGATGATTTCTACTGCCTTGGAAACGGCCAGGGCCACCGCGATGGGTTCCGTGCAACCCAGGGCGGGCTTCACTTCGCGGTGGAGAAGGGCAATAATCTTTTCCGGGTTCATACAATATGCAAATATAATCAATAATTGTTATCTTTGTCTAGTATAATACACCAAAATATCATGCCTCAATCCATTATCGGCATCGGAGAGACGGTGCTGGATATCGTTTTCAAGGATAATCAGCCCCAGGCGGCAGTCCCGGGCGGTTCCACCTTCAACGCGATGATTTCGCTGGGCCGCACCGCCGGCCGGCAGAACCGGGACCTGAAACTATTGATGATCACCCAGATCGGGGACGATGCCGTGGCCGATATCGTCACGGATTTCGCCGCGCGGAACGGCCTGGCTCCCGAAGGAATCCGCCGCGTTCCGGGACAAAGCAACGTTTCGCTGGCCCTGCTCGACGAGCGGAACAACGCCCACTACGAGTTTTTCCGGAACCCCACTCCCCAGCCCTTCCAGGTGCCCCAGGTGGCGGTGAATTCCGGCGACGTGGTGCTGTTCGGCTCCTTTTTCGCCATCAATCCGGAAACGGCGCCGCAGACGAAGGCCTTCGTGAAGGCGGCCCGCGAGCAGGGAGCCATCGTTTATTACGACATCAATTACCGCAAGGGACACGCCATGAGCCCGGAGGCCCTGCGGGCTTCCATCGAGGAGAACATGGGGTTGAGCGATATCGTCCGCGGATCGGACGAGGATATCGAGGCCCTGTACGGCTCGGCCGATGCCGCGAAGGTGTACGCGGAACACATCGCCCCGTTGTGCCCGAACTTCATCTGCACCCGCGGCGCAGCGGAAACGACGGTTTTTTCGCCCGGGGTGCAGGTTTCCTTCCCGGTCCCCCGGGTCGCGAAGGTGGTGACGACCATCGGCGCGGGTGACAATTTCAACGCCGGAACGGTGTATGCCCTGGTTGGGAACGGCTTCGACAAGGAGCGCGTGCGGCACCTGGATGCGCCTTCCTGGTCACAGTTGGTTCCCGTGGCGCTCAAATTCAGCGCCGAAGTCTGCGCGAGCCTGTTTAATTATGTAGGAGAAGATTTTTTGGAAAAGATATGAAAAAGAACCTGATGTTGATGTTGGTCCTGCTGCTGCCGATATTGCCGGTGCGGGCGGGAAAAATCGTAACGGACAGCCTCCGGAGCGAGATTTTGAATGCGACGGTCAAGTACAATGTCTATCTGCCGGACGGGTTTTCCGAAGGGACGGACCGCTATCCGGCGGTCTATCTGCTGCACGGCCTGTACGGCACGTACCGGGACTGGTCGAAGCAGGGCGGCATGAAGACGGTCACCGACGAATTGATGGGTACCGGCGAGGCCTGCAAGATGGTTATTTTTATGCCGAATGCCGGCCATCCCGACGTCCACAATGAGTGGAACGGCTATTTCAACATGCCGGGCTGGTCGTACGAAGACTTTTTCTTCCAGGAATTTATCCCGGCGGTGGAGGCCAAATACCGCTGCATCGGGGATAAAGGCCATCGGGCCATCATGGGTCTGTCCATGGGCGGAGGCGGCTCGACGGTTTATGCGCAGCGTCATCCGGAGATGTTTTCCAGCTGCTATGCCATGAGTGCCTGGCTGGACAACGGCGAGAACCAGGTGGCGGCCCGCGACGTGAAGGATCCGGCCAAGGACAAACTCTACATTGTCTCCCAGTCGGTGCGGGATCATTCCGCCCTCAAATTCATCGACGAGGCCGATGAGGCCACGCTGGCAAAACTGCGTACGGTGAAGTGGTTCTTCGACTGTGGAGACGATGACTTCCTGCTGGACCTGTCCACAGGGCTGCACCAGAAGATGCGCGATAAAAAAGTGAAGAGCGAACTGCGCGTGCACAACGGGGTCCACAACTGGGAGTACTGGCACCTGGCGCTGCGGGACGCCCTTCCGTTCGCCTCGCGCAATTTCAATTAGCGGCACTCCGCCAGGAGTTCGTCCAGGGCTTTGCGGTCGGCCGGGTAGAATTTCACTACCGGGGCGACCGTCATTTTTGCACTCTGTCCCAACGCCTTTTCCAGATTCTTGAATTCGGCGTACTGCTCCAGGTAGCGGTTCCGGGTCGCTTCATCCAGCGGCTCGTCCAGGCCGGCTTCGCGGGTCATGAAGCGGCTTTTGGCCGCCACGGCCAGCTCAATGTACAGTTGTACGTAACAAATGATGTCGAAATACACCTCGGCCGAGAAGTTCTCTTTGATGGAAAGCAGGAACTGCCCGGTCTTGGTCTCGCCCAGGAGTCCTTGCTGGATGTCCATCATCAGGGCTACCTGTTTGTCCAGGCCGCGGTCCAGCCAGCGGTGAATCATGTCGCCGTCATACTGATAAACCCAGACCAGCAGGCCGCCCAGCGAGCCGAACACCACCACGAACTGCAGCAGGGGGTCGGGGTGGAGATAGTTGTGCAGAATGTGCAGGATGGCGGCCACGAAAAAGAGGAAAAGAGACATGGTGATGTCCCTTTTTTTGACCGGCAGCCGCGCATGGCGGCGTTCCATCAGGCGTACCGTGAACATCAGGGCCACGGCCACGATGGCGCTGCAGCCCATGTGGATCAGGGCCACTTCCAGGCCGCGGAACAGGGCGGTGCCGATTCCCAGGTTGCCCATCAGCAGGTACAGGATGTTCTCCAGGATGGAAAAACCGCCGCCCACGGCCGCTCCGCAAATGACGCTGTCAATGAAAAAGGCAATCTTTTTGCGACGGGCCAGCCACCACAGGGGGAGGGCTTTCACCGCCTCTTCCAGGATGGGATAAAGGGAGTCGGAAACCCGTTCCGATACAAACGGATCGGTGAGCCGGAACAACCCGAAACAGGCCGCTGCGGCCAACAGGCCTGCTCCTACCAGCAGCATCAGGTCCCGGATGCCCACCAGGGAGAAATTGTCGAGCGTGTACACGACAAAAATGTAGAGGACTACCGGAAAGAGGGCAACGGCGAACGACATTACAGGAGCTTCAAGGAAATCATCAATTCATTGCCGTGGCGGCCGCCGGGGAAGCCTTCGGGCGCAAACAGGTGGCCGTACCCGATAGACAGGGTGGTCTTCATGTAGTTGAGGAAGACCAGTTCGGTGGTCAGCTGTACGCCGGCGCTGTAAAAGATGCGCCGGTCAAAGCCCGGGTTCCAGGTGGCCAGGCCGGTGCCGAAGAAGGAGCATTGGGTCCAGGTGGGATAGACGAACAGGGTGCCCAGGTCGTTGAAACGAATGGGCCGCAGGTTCAACTCTCCCGTGGCTTTGGCGTAGGAGTGGGCGGGGATGGCATCGATGCCGGCCCCCGGCATGGCCCGCGAGTTGCGGTACTGGAAGGGGTGTTTATAATCCACGTAATTGTTCCGGAACCCGCCGAAGTAGGAGTGCCCGAAAACCGAATGCTCGTCGCCGAAGGAGTGTCCCGCCGCGGTCCGCACCCAGAAGGAGGTGTTCCGGTCGATGGGCAGCAGCACGCCGAAGTTGGCCGTCGCTTCCAGCGAGGGGAAAAACCGGCCGCCGGCCAGGTAGCCATAGCCCATCAGGCTCATGTTGTATCCCTGCTCCACCATGACGGCGCCCAGCGAACTGCGGGACTTGGAAAAGGTCCCATAGGCGCTGACGGTCTGCAGGGAGTGGATGCCGTCTTCCACGCTGATTTCCTGGTAGAGCGGAAGGGCGTCCATGTCTCCGTAGGCACCCACCGAGAAGCCCCAGCCGCGCGTATAGGGAACGATCAGGCTGTTGGTATAATCATAGGAGATGCTGGCCATATAGCCCTTTCGGCTGGTGCGCATCGGACCCACCAGGTCGTAGAAATCGGAATGGTTCCATGCGGCGTTCAGCTTCCAGAAGTAATATTTCCATTCCAGGTCCAGGTGGAAGCGGTTCTTCAGGTCGTTGGCGCTCCAAGGCGATACGCCCACGTTCATGACCAGGCTGCTCAGCCCCACGGGATCCTTGAAGGTGAGCCGATACCCCAGCACCGGCGTCACGTTGTTCCAGGCTTTCCGGTCCGTAAAGCCGGTCACGACAGGGTAGGCGCCGGCAAAGTGCATCTCCTTGAAGGCATTATACGGGGTGATGCTATGGTACACGTCGCCAAAGGCGATGGGCGTAACCGGTTTTTTCAGCCGGCCTACGGCTTCCAGGGCCTCCGGGTTGCGGTGGTAGGCCTGCTGGCCGAACAGCTCGATGGCATTCGCATCGGTCACCACCTTCCGGTCCAGGGTGACCGGGCGCATGCCGTCCCGCTCGAATTCCAGGGCCAGCAGCTTTCCGGGCGCGATTTCCAGCGGGGCGAACAGGCCGATGTCCGTGTTGGACAGCAGCTCCATCTCATGGGTGGCCAGTTCTATCTGCCAGAGGTTCGATACGCCCGTATAATAGGAACTGCCGATGAGGTAGCGGTCATCCAGTGAAAAGCGGAACTGCCCCAGGTTGCAGTCTTCCCAGGTAACCAGTTTTTCGGGGGTGAACTTAGCCGCCGCCAGGTCCCGGGTGCGGAACAGCAGCAGGGTATGCTCGCCGTTTTCGCCCTGGACGGTCACCGAAAGGAGCTTGCCGTCGTGGCTTACATCAATATCGAATACACTCTCGCCGAAGGGGAAGGCATAGATGATTTCCGGGTTTTCCATATCTTGATCGAACCGGATGAGGGATTGCGTTCCGCCGTTGGAGAACAGACCGTACAGGTGGTCGGTGGCATTGTCATAAACGATGTTGTTGACGCGCTGGAAGTTCTTCCGTTTCACCACTTTTTTCTGTTTCAGGTCATAGACCATCAGGCCACGCATCTTAGCGTTGTTGCAGGTGAAAATGAGGCGTTGGCCGTTTTTGTCCAAGGCCACGAAGGCCGGATTGTAGAGCTGGATACCGTACAGGTCGGTCACCTTCTGCAGTTTTTGCGTGACCAGGTCCAGTTCGGTGATATGCGGGAAGCCCCCCGGTGCGTTCATGGCCGCATAGGCCTTGCCGGTTCCGGCATCGTACACAAAGGGCGATACCGAGCCCAGCGGATCCCGGGTAAGCGGGTGGGTGGGCGTCAGGGGATACTCCCGCACGGTGGCCAGATTGGCTTGCTGGTACTCCCGTTCGGACGTTCGCCAGTCGTTCCAAACCTTGCGCAGCGGCTTTCCATAGACGGCTTTAAACTGGTTGCCGAAGTAGGTGCGGCTGTCGGCGGTCCGGTTATAGAAACGGATCAGGTTGTCGTATCCGTATTCCGCAGCCAGGTAATTCACAAACCGGGTGCCGTACAAATAAGCATTGGCGCCCACTTGAAAGTCCATTGTGGTACCTTCCGTTTCCAGACCCACCACGGAAAACATTTTTTCCCCGCCGCCCACAATGCTGCGGAAATACATTTCGTCGTACCCGCCCAGGGCGCGACCGGTTCCGCCGCCCATCCAGGTTTCCAGGAAACAGGCGATGCCTTCATGGTACCAGCGCGGAGCGTACCATCGGGGAACGGTCAGGTAACTCCACAGGGCGGTAATGGGCTGGGCGTAGTCGGTCCCCACCTTGGTGCCGAAAATGTGCCGCCACATCCGGTCGCGGGTATTGTATTTGTCGCCCATGACCAGGTGGGTATATTCGTGGCAGAACAGCTGGCGGTACCGTTCGCCGGCCGGGGCGATGTAATACGACATGGACATCGGCGCCATGCTGAACTGGATGTAGTTCTGCGGCAGCGGGGTGGCGCCGCCGTTACCGTCGTCTTCCCAGTCGGTTACCAGGATCAACGGCGGCTGCATCACATAGACGGAGTCCGTTGCCCACACCTGCTGGTGGAGGGCCTTGCCGTTCTGGAACATCCGGACCATGTGGGGAATGTACCGGGACAGATTCTTGTCAAAAAAGACCAGCCTGGCTTCGTCCGTCCGGTACTGAAAATAAGTCTGTCCGCACACCCCGGCGGGAATCAGTACGGACAGAATCAAAACCAGGGCCCGTATGGGGGCGCGTTTCATTCGGAATAGCGGAATCAATGGTCTATTTTCTTCGGCTTTGCATTGGCAATGTTGATGCCGGCTTCCATGGCTTCAATGGCAGGACCCACGTTCTGGATGGCATTGGTAATATCGGATCCCTGCAGGACGTTCAGGGCCTCCGTGCTCTGGAAGATATTGAGAAGATCGCCGGTCTGGGCTAAACCCGTCGAAAGGAACGATGTGTTAACATCTTGTTGCAGCGAGGTCGTAATCGTAGAAGAGAGGGATTCATGCGAGAAAGGAAGCGCGGGCGTGTCGGGCATGAAAATACAGAATACGAGAGAATTCTCGAGAAGCTGGGTGGCCTGTTCTATCGGGAGAGCATTCAGTGCGGACGAAGCTTGCTCAGCGGTAAGGGTTGCCGCAGTGTTATCCCATTTGGCCGCTTCCTGGCCCTTGGTGATGGCCGCTGTCAACTGCAGATATTCCAGCCAGCGGTCACGGACCAGTTTCAGCTGGTCGGAGCCTTCGTTTTGGGCCAGCCAGGCATCGGCCGTCTCCACAAAACGTTCGGCCAGGTTATTCTGCTTTTGCAGGGAACCGTAGGCCAGGGCGGCGTTATTCGTGTTCTGGGCCAGGCTGGAGCGGCTTTCGCCATCCAGGGTGGCACTCAGGTCTTCTCCGGCGTCTTTCATCTGGGCGCAGACATTCTCAATCAAAGGCTTGGCCGCCTGCATGTCTGCCAGCAATTCTGCAAAGGGCGGGAGGTCCTTCGCCACTTCGGAAGACAGTTCTACCAGGGTATTGAACTGTTTGGCACGGGATTCCATGACAGAATAAGCCAGAACGATCCTGTTCTTGAATTCCTCATCGTTCAACAGCAGTTCCTGCATGTTGTTGGAGGCCTCCTCTATTACCTTCTTGGAATACCGGGAGGTTTTGGAAATGTTTCCGCTTGCCTGATCGGTGTTTACCGGCCAGCTGATCCATTTGGAGAGTCCGACGAGGAGGACGCAAACCGCCACGATGGACATCAGGACCATACCTGTTCTCTTTTTCATAAGGTTCGTTTTAATTAATAAAAATCTCTGATTGCGAATGATTTGCGGGTAAAAATAATCATATTTCATAAAAGAATCAAGTATTTGGCGGAAAATCGTATCTTTGTCAAAACATTAAACACAAAAACGAGATGAAAAAATACGGAATAACCCTGTTGGTGTCCTGCCTCTTGTGCGGAGGGGTGCAGGCGGGCGATTATGCGCACCTGTATCAGAACCTGCCCGAGCCGCAGGTCCCGCAAATCCCCGTTACGCGCGTGTCCCTGGAGGATTTCGGCGGATGCGCGGATGGCATCGGCCTGAATACGGAAGCGTTCCGGAAGGCCATTTCCGCCCTCGAGAAGCAGGGGGGCGGGCACCTGGACGTCCCGGCGGGCATCTGGCTCACCGGCCCCATCGGCCTGAAAAGCCGGATCGACCTGCATTTGGACCGCGGAGCGATCATCCTGTTCACGCCCGAGAAGGAAGCCTTCCTCAAGGACGGGAAGATGGTTCCGGGCATCACCGCCAGCAAGCGGGAAGACGTGAGCATCACCGGCGAGGGCATCATTGACGGAAACGGCGAATGGTGGCGGGCGGTCAAACGCGGAAAAGTGAGCGATACGGAATGGAAGGATTACCTGCGCATGGGCGGCACGGTCGCGGAGGAGGGGAGCCTGTGGTATCCTTTTGACCTGACGCATTATCCGAACGTCGCGCCCTCCTATCGGGAGCAGGAGCGCCTGCGTACCCACCTGGTGCGGTTTACAGATTGCAAACGCGTGCTGGTTCAAGGGGTTACCCTGCAGAATTCTCCCAAGTTCCACCTGGTTCCGCAGCGTTGTCAGCAGGTCATCATCGACGGGGTGACGGTCCGGTGCCCGTGGAACGCGCAGAACGGGGACGGAATAGACCTCATGAATTCGCAGGACGTGCTGGTGACCCGCTGTACCGTGGATGTGGGGGACGATGGCATCTGCCTGAAGGGCGGAGCGGGGGAGGCGGGCGTGAAAGCCGGCCCGTGCGCACGCATCCTCATCTGCGACAACACGGTTTTCCATGCGCACGGAGGCTTTGTCATCGGATCGGAATTTTCCGGCGGGATGGAGGATATCCTCGTGCAGCGCAACGTGTTCAGCGGTACCGATACCGGGCTGCGTTTCAAAAGCGGACCGGGTCGCGGCGGGCGGACGAAAAACGTGGCCGTTTCCGATATCGTCATGAGCGATATCCGCGATGAAGCGGTGGTGTTCGAAACCGTCTATCAGAACGCCTCCGTGGGCGAAGCGCCCGATGTGGCCCGCACGCAGGCCTTCCAGCCGGCATTCACCGGCATCCGCATGTCCCGGATTACCTGCCGCGATGCGCGTGTGGCGGTGGCGGTTCGCGGTACCCTCGCAACGGTTTTCGATAATTATTTGGAAGACAGCACCTTCTTCTATTCCGAACAAGGGGCGCTCCTTCCCGAAGAAGGCATGATCCGCTTCAGCGATGTTACGCTACGGACCTATGAAGAAGATACTGAAAAGCAGGAAGACAATGGATAATACCTCCTTCGATCGTATCCGGGAGCTGGTTGAAAAGCAGCGGGCGTTTTTCGCCACGGGCGTGACCCGAAACGTGGACTGGCGCGTGGCGCAGCTGAAGGCTTTTGCCGCCGGCCTGAAAAAATGGGAAAAACCCTTGTGTGATGCCCTGTGGGCCGATTTGCACAAGTGTTACGAAGAGGCCTACATGACCGAAATCGGCCTTGTGTACGGGGAAATCCGAGAAGCCGTCCGCAAGACGGCCCGCTGGGCCCGCCGGCGAAGCGTGCCCACTCCCATGACCTGCCTCCCTTCTAAGGGATACATTGTCCGGGAGCCGCTGGGCTGCACGCTGATCGTGAGCCCGTGGAATTACCCCGTGCAATTGCTGCTGAATCCCCTTGTGGGTGCCATTTCGGCCGGATGTACGGCCCTGTTGAAACCCTCGCCCTATGTGCCCGCGGTGTCCCGGACGCTGGAAGCGTTTGTGGCCGACACCTTTGCGGAGGAATTCGTGGGCGTGGTGCAGGGAAACCGGGAGGTGAACGCGGAGCTCTTCCGTCACCGTTACGACCTGGTTTTCCTGACCGGAAGTCCGTCCCTGGCCCGCATCCTTCTGGAGGCCCAGGCCCCGTTCCTGACGCCGGTGGTGCTGGAACTGGGCGGCAAAAGTCCCTGTATCGTGGACAAGGAGGCCGATTTAAAGACTGCGGCCCGGCGGATTGCCTGGGGAAAGAGCCTGAACGGCGGACAGACCTGCATCGCCCCGGATTATCTTTTCCTGCACGAGGATATCAAGGATGCCTTCGTCCAGGCGTTCCGGCAGGAACTGGCGGGCCTGTATCCCCACGGGACAGAGCAGGCGGAAGACTATGTCCATGTGGTCCGGGATGCCGCTTTGGAGCGGCTGACCGGCTACCTGAAAGACGGAGAAATCCTGCTGGGAGGCCGCTACAACCGGGAAACGCGCTGGATGGAAACCACCCTGCTGGGCGGGATCTCCCCTGAATCGCCCGTCATGCAGGAAGAAATTTTCGGCCCTGTTTTCCCGGTGCTGACCTTCCGGGACCGTGCCGAGGTGGCCGCGTTTGTGAACAGCCGCGAGAAACCGCTGGCCTTTTATTATTTCGGCAAACCCGAAGCCGGCTGGGAGCTGGTTGGGCAGACTTCGTCGGGCGGTGCCTGCATCAACGACACCATCATGCACATCGCCAACAGTCACCTGCCCTTCGGCGGCGTAGGCAATTCCGGAATGGGCAGTTATCATTCCGAACGCAGTTTCCTGGCGTTTTCCCACGAACGCGCCGTGGTCCGCACGCCCGTCTGGCCGGACCTCGCTTTCCGGTACATGCCATACAAGTTTTTCCGCCTGGTGAAAAAACTCCTGTAATCCCGCCCCGCCCCTTTGCTTTCAGCGAGTCCGGGCAGCACCGGCGACCCCCGCCTGCCTGGCCTTTGCTTTCAGCGAGTCCGGGCAGCACCGGCGACCCCCGCCTGCCTGGCCTTTGCTTTCAGCG
>OCTW011572464.1_pt1 | contig 14830 bp, 5 predicted proteins | sample 1539671 | NCBI WGS metagenome assembly OCTW01 (sample SAMN02144230, study PRJEB22623) | gut metagenome | biome: sheep rumen | host: Ovis aries | place: New Zealand
AATATCTTGATTATTATATTTATCTTGTAATTGTTTTATATCTACTTTTGTTTCTTCTTTAATAATATTTTCTTGTTTTTTTATTACTTCTACATAATTTATTTGTTCATGATAAGCAAAGAAACTTATTATTAAAAGAAGAATAGTAGTTATTATTAGTAGTTTCTTATTTAAGAAACTATCTATTCTTTCAACCATACTACCACCAACTTATTGGTTCATATTATAACACAAAAAGAGACTTTAGCCAATATTAGTCTCTTTTTTTATTTATTCGAATACTTTTTTTAGTGAGTATACAAATCCGCCAATTACTGTCATTATAAGGATAATTACAGAGTTATTTGTATTCTCATTTTCTAAACCAAGTCCAGTGTTTGGTACTCTTACTTCTACTCTATTTGGAGTTTTATAAGTAATTGTATCTACACCAGTTGTTTTTCCTGTTTCCTTTTCTGGTTCAACAGGAGTAGTTTCTTTTTGTTCAACTTTTTTGTAGATATAGTAAACATCGATCGCACCATTTTGATATTTACCAGTTGTTGGTCCTACTACTTGAACAAATTCATAATCTTTAAATGCTTTAAGTCTAGTGTTGTAGTCATCTTTTGCTACTTCACCACTTGTTTCAACATTTTCTCTTAATTTTTGACCATAGATATTGATATAGTGAGCAACTACTTTACCAATCTTTGGTTCTTCTGGTTCTGGATTAACTGGTTCTGGATCAGTTTGCTCTTTTAATTTATAAATATAAATTACTGTTTTTGATCCTTCTTCAATTATTCCTTCAGTTTCTCCTACTGACTTTACAAATTCATATTTTTCAATATCTTTTTGCATATCATAGTAATTTTTATTTACTTCTCCAACTACTTTTTCTGGAGTAGCAATTTCATTGCCTTCAGTATCGATGTAGTAATATTTTACTTCTCCTAAAACAGGATCTGTTTCTGGTTTTGGATCTTCTTCAGGAGCTGTAGTTTTCTTATAGATATAATTAACTACTATTTCACCATCGATATATTTTCCTACTTCTTCGCCTTCAACTTTAACTAGTTCATAGTCTTCAATGTCTTTAGCATTAGTAGTATAAGTTTTATTTACATCATCTGCACTTGTTACTTTAGCAGCGATGATGTTTCCTTCTTCATCTAAGAAATTAGCAACTACTGTTCCAACTTTTGGATCTGTTGGAGTTGGTGTAGGAGTTGGTTTATCTTCTCCATCACTTGGAGTATTACAATCAGTGCAACTATCATTGTTTTCGTTGTTGTTGTTATTTTGATTGTTATTATCTCCTGTAGCTGATGATGAAGTATTATCACCTGTGTTTGTTGTTTGTGTGTTATCACCTGTTGTAACGTCTCCAGTGTTTACTGTTTGAGTATTATCTCCTGTAGTTGATGTAGATGTGCTATCACCTGTTGTATTAGTATTTGTATTAGTACTATCTCCACCTTCTGCAGTATTAGTGTTAGTACTATTACCTCCTTCTACATTATTAGTGATAGTATTATCTTTAATTTCAGTACTATTGTTATTTGTATTACTTCCACCTTCTGCAGTATTAGTGTTAGTAATTTCACCTGTTGTTGAATTAGAAGTATTAGTAATATCTCCTATTTCAACGTTTGTATCTCCAGTAGCAACTGTATTTGTTGGATTGTTTTCAACATTAACATCTCCTGTAGTTGTTGAATTTTCTACATTTGTATCACCTGTTGTTACAGTTGTATCTCCAGTAGTAACATTAGTGTCTCCTGTAGTAACATCTCCAGTTGATACATCAGTATTATTTTCTACTGTTGGATTGTTTTCGATATTTACATTAGTTTCATCTTGGTTGTTATTTTCATTATTTATGTCATTATGATTATCTACATTAGTATCATTATGAACTTCATTATTTGTATTATTTTCACTATGATTATCACTATTATTTTCATTGTTTATAGTAATATCAATGTTAATTACAGGTTGATTATTTTCTGAATCTTGATTATTGCAATTATTGTTGCAGCATGAGTTGCAGCAGTTGCAGCAAGATCCTGTGCAAGTTCCATCTTCAGGAGTTGATGGTTCTTCTTCTTCGACCTTCTTATATGTATAGTAAACATCAGTTATTCCTTCTACAACTTTACCAATTCTGTTTTCTGGAATTGATGTTCCTACATATCCTTTGATTGCTTTTTGACTTGTGTAATAATCACTACCAACTGTTTTCTCAATTATTACATCATCAACAATTGCATTACCTGCTTCATCTACGTAGTGAGCAATTACTGTTCCTACTTGTTGGATATCTTCTTTTTCTTTATAGATGTATACAACTTCAGTTGTTCCTTCTTCTATAGTGCCTGTTGTAGCACCATGTACTGATACTAATTCGTAACCTTCAAAAGTTTTTTCTTCTGTAGTATATTCATCTCCTACTTTTCCAGGGATTACTACATCTTCTTCAACTAATTTATTTCCATCAGTTGTGATATAGCTTACTACTACTTCGCCTTCTTCAATTACTTCTGCAGGATTTTTTGCATATACATAAGTAACTTCAGTAGTACCTTCCTCATATACTCCTGTAGGATTACCAATAATTAGCTTACGAGTATATCCTTCAAACACTTTATCTTCAGTAGTATATTCAGTTCCTACTTCTTTAGTATCTTCAAAATAGTCTAATTGATTATTATCTGTATCAATATAGTATACTTTCAAATCACCATTAACTACTACTTTGTCTTTTTCATAGTAATAAGTTACTTCTATTGGTTCTGGCCATGGTTCTTCATCTGTATAAGTACCATTAGCTTCTCCTTCAACTCTTACTAAATGATATCCTTCAATATCTTCTGCTTTAGTAGTATATTCACTACCAATAGTTCCTACTTTTGGATCTACTTCTACTAATACTTCATTAGTATTAATATCTAAGTGATTGATAATTACTTTTCCTACTCTTTCGTAGAAATAGTATACTTTAATATCTTCTTTGTTTTTATATGTTCCAGTAACATCACCTATAACATTTACATATCTGTAACCATCTAATTCTAATTGCTCTGTTTCATAATTATCAGTTACAGTTCCTTCAGTTGTAATTGTTTTAATTACTTCTAAAGTTTTGTTATCTAAATAAGTTGCTGTTACTGTTCCTTTTTGTTTTTGATAATAGTAATAAACATGGATATCTTCAGCAGCATATTCTCCTGCTAAGTCTCCTTCAGTTCTTACTACATCATAAATATCATATTCTTCACCGTCTAATCTTGAAGTTTCATATGGAGTTCCAATCTTTTCAGATGAAACTACTGGATCTACAAGATTATTTCCAGTTTCTGCATCAATATGATGAACATATAAGTTACTATCTTTTAATTCATAATAATAGATAATTACTTCTGGTTCATAATATGATTCTGCAGTATATGTACCAGATGTATGATCTGGATCTGTTACTAATTGATAATTAGTAATATCAGTTTTAGCAGCTGTTGCGTACTCAGTACCTACAACACCTTCTTTATTAGTTTGTTCTGCAAGAACTGCATCAGTTCCTTGCTCTAAGTATTTAACTACTACTTTTCCAATTGGATCATATACAAAGAAGATATGAGTATCTTTCTTAGTTATTAGTTTATCTCCACTAAAGTTAGTTGAAGCTTCAGCGTTATGCTTATATCCAGCGATAGTTTTTGGTACTGCAATATCAGCATAAGAATCTCCTATATTTCTTGTTTCAGCAATATAGTAATTCTCAACTGGATTACCATCTCTATCTACATCGATAAGATGTCCTTCTGGATCTACATGATAGATATATACATTTCCAATTGTAATGTCATAGTAATAAATAATTGTTTGCTCTTCTGAAGTAATTTTTCCATTAATAGTTGGATCTTCTACTTCATTACCATTTACTTCCACTCTATCTAGAGCATAGTTTTCATAAGTTTTTGGTTGTGCAGTAAAGTCTGCATCAATTGGTTTGTTGATTTCGCTTTGTTCTAAAATTTGTCCATCAACAGTTTGATAGATGATAGTTACTTTACCATCTTCATTAATTGTGTTTTCAATTGTTAATCCATTCTCTGTTAAAGTCCAATTATCTGTTGTAGTTTGATAACAATCAATTGATTGCTCTTCAACTGTATATGTTATCGCATTACCTTGTTCATCAAATGGATAAATAGTAAACTCTTCTGAAGTCCAAGTGTTGCCTTCTCCTTCTAGAGTAACTTCTTTATATAATGTTTTATTTCCTTCACTATCTGTTGCATATACGTTTAATGTTAATGATTCTGGACGATAATCTTCTTTTCCTGCATCATTCCATACTTTTGTAATAGCAACATTTTTTTCTATTCTTACCCATTCAGCAAAGACATTATAAACTAATCTATCAACTGGTACTGTAGTTGGATCTGGTGCATTAAATATTGTTCCAATATCCACTGGCTTTTTAACGCCATTTTCCAACATATAATATCCGACAAAATCATATCCTGGTTTTTCATAACCATATCCTTTTGGATCACTGTCTAATACAACAATATTATCTTTTGCAATAGTTGATTCATCAGAATGAATTAAGTATGTATTAGAAAGACTAGTATTAGCTTCTTTAAATACATTTAATGTTACTGATGGTTGATACCATGCATATGATGTAATTGTACCAGTCCATCCAGATGGATATAAGTGATTACCATTTTCATCTTTAAAGAAATATGTAAATGTATCACCTGGATTATATGTTTTTGTATCATCTGTTTGATCATTATTATCATCATATTTCCAATATAATAATTCATAATGAGCTGGAACATCGCTACCATTTTTAAATTTAGTTGTATAAGTATCTCCTGCTCCTGAACCGCTTACGATTCTATCTGTCTTACTACTATGACCAAGATTGTCTATTTCTTGATTAGTAAGTACAGGTAAATAATATACATCCCAATAAGAATAGAAATTAATAACTACATCTTCATCAAGTACATTTCTTGATGTAAAACTAATAGCCCAAGGTCCATTGTTTTCTGTAGAAATAGCAGTTAATCCTTTAAGATAATCTGCATTTAAAACATAGTTTTCATCTATTTTTGTTCCGTTAGATTCAGCATCATACCATCCAAGAAGAGTGTATTCTCTAACTGGATCTCCAACTCTATCGTTTTCTTTGTTAGTAGTTGAATTTTTATTAAATCCAGTATATGGACGATCTGATTTTGCATCAAATATTTGATCTATTGGTAATCTTTGAGTCCATGTTACTCCAGGACTTATATTGTTTGAAATTGTTTTAGCAATATAAGTACCATCTGGTTTAACATCCCAATAATTAATTGTTAATTTATGTGGTTCTGGTACATATTCTTCTTCCCAGATAGCATATAAATCAACTGTTTCTACTGTTTGTAATGATGTTTTAGCAGTAACCATAACTTTTCTATAATTTGGTCTATACTCTAAAGGAACATCATTGTTTGGATCTTCATCGTCTCCATTTATTGTTACATTGTCAATAAGTTCTCCGTTTTCAGTTAGTGACCATCCTAAGAAATTGTATTTCTTTCCATTAACTGTAACTGTTTCAGGAATTGTTCCATTTGGAAGTGATGATCCATATCCTGAATTTATAGTTTTTGTACCATTTAATGTATAAACTGAATCATGCCAGTTTACAATTACCTTAGGTGTTACTGATTTTACCCAATTAGCATAAATGTAATAATCATTTGTTGCTTCTAATTCGTTTAAAACGGTTACTCGTATACCATATGGATATGATGTAGTAGATGTTGATATAGCAAATCTACTGAAACCACTTTCAAAATCACTGTTTGGGACACCTGAAGTATTTGTGAAAGCATTGGCGTTGTTTTCATCTAAATACCATCCTTCAAATGTATAAGTATAATCTCCTTCAGTGAATTTTGTAGTTGATGCACTATATTGTGTACCTAATCCGAAGATTGAATACATATTTAGTCCATTTTTAACGTTATCTCCTATACTAGTTCCCGCTTCATATTCATATGTTTTATAATCTTTATATTCTCCTGTTCTGTTGTCTTTAATATGAATTCTAACAACATTATTTTCAGGTTCTTCAGCGTCTTTTGTTGGCTCTTCAGACACGCCTAGTAATCCTACTTCTTCTGTAGAATTTTTAGTTTCAATGTTTTGTTCTTCCGTTGGCGCACGAGCTGGTGCACTCTTCAAGACATTATTGGCCTCTGCGCTTGAAGTCTCATTGTTAAGTGAGATTTTTGGTGCACTCACTTCGATAACTTCTTCGGAAGGAACATAAGCTTCAGATATTTCTTCAGCATAAATAATTGTTTCAGGGTTGCCCTTTTTTTCTACGATATCTGTATTGGTGCTAGATACTGTAGTTTCTGCTTTGACGTCTGGTAACGAAATTGGCGCAAAGTTAACCAATACTGTTAAAGCTAATGCAGTACCTAGCTTGAAATACTTATTCAAGCTTATACCTCCATTTCGTTTTAACAAGTTAGTCAGTTGTCAGCAATAAATTTTATTGGTGCATTGGTGCGAAAATTGCTTCTCACATTCACCCTTGTTGTCTTACTATACTAGTTTATCATTTGATTTTTGTCAATTAAAAAAAGAAGAAATTTTATGTTTTTTCTTCTTTCCATACATTATTATTATTTTGTTGTGTTTCTATTTTTCAGCTATGACAGTTTTCATTTTTTTAGATGCAGCATTTACTGTTTTCATATCTGGAGTCATTGTCCAAGTATCTTGGGTACCTAAATGACCTACTCCAATACTATCTGATCCATCTACTGATTGTTCTATTATTTCATAGTTTTGTCCTTCTAAAACTGATTTAAATAAGTTAGTAATTACTTTCTTATTCATATCTGTTTCATATAAACCATCAAATGATTTTAATACTTCATTGTAGTTAGTTAGTGTTGAAGTTGAAACTACTTTTTTAGCAATAGCAATAGCAATCTTACGACAATTTTGTTGACGTACTCTATCTCTTCCTGGGAAAGCCATTCTTTCTCTAGCAATTGCTAAAGTCTCAATTCCATTATATGTTTTACATCCTTTAGTAACATGTAATTTACTTCCTTTAGTATCATCATATGTTCCTTTTACTAAGGCATGATTTGTTATAAAGTCATAGTCAGAACAGAATTCTATTCCACCTACTTTATCTACTACATCTACCAAATTATTTGTATTTAAATTAACTGTATAATCTATTTCTACATCAAATAATTTTTCTAATGCTTCTTTTGATACTTCTGAATCTAGTGAACCTAGTGCCATAAGTGTATCTTTCATATTATAAGCTGGTACATCAATGTAATAATCTCTTGGAATTGATGTTAATACTACTTTTTTAGTTTTAGTATTTACTGTTGCTAACATATTGAAGTCTCGCATAATACCAGTAAAGTCTAGGCCAGCAATGTAGATTGTATAAACATCTTTTATTTTATCATTTCTTGGTATTATTTCAGATACAGTAAATTCTTTTATTATTTTAAAACTTGATTCATCGAACATATTTGTTGAATCAAATAAATATTTATAATTTCCTTCTGCAATAAGTAAGTATTCATTCTTTGATGCATCTATTTGCCAAAGTGTTTTTGAGACATCATCAGTATCAATATATTTATAATCACCTAATTCTTCTTTAGCTTTATCAATACTTCTACTATATTTATAATAATAAATATTAGTATCTTTAGTAAAATTAGATGTATCATTAGCTGTATCTTTGGCTGATGCTACTACATAGTATTTTGTATTTACTGTAATTGTTCCAGTAAAGCCTTCATTAATAAATTTATTAGTATTATGTAAATAATAACTTGCTACTAAATTAGCTATCATTGATAATATAAATAGTATAATGCCAAATATCTTAGTCTTTTTAAAATGATGTTTTTTTAGATTTACTAAGATAAATGGTATTAATAAGACTATTACTTCTAATCCTATTACTATCATTAAATACTTGTTTGGTAAGACATTTAAATCTATTATTATAAATATAGTTATAGCAGCTAAGATGGTTGCTATTAAACCTATAATATTTCTTGATATTTTACCTAATTTCATGTAATTATCATCTCCTATTATGTATTTATTTTATCATATTAAATATGTCAATAAAAGGATATATTGCAAAATTTATACTTTTATGGTATAATTATTACAATGAAGAAATTCAGAAGTGAGAATACTATTCTTTGAAGGAGTATTCGGTTGTAGAACATTACTTAGGTAATGTTCTTTTCTTTTATTAAAAAAAGTCATTTTAAATGACTTTTTGTTTTACTTGTTCTGATTGTTTTAAACCTAAATAATTTATAATTTCTTCTGCTAAGTCACGATCTTTTTCATTTTGTAATTTATAATTACCATCTAGTAATACTTCTTTTTCTAATAAAGTTAGATGAATTATATTTAATGGTTCACTATACTCATTTAAGAATTCTTGTTCTATATAATGATCATGTTTAGTATTATATCCATCTTCTTCTCTTGTTACTTGATAATAAAAGTGATTACCTATATCTTCATAGTAAAAACTATTATCTTTAGCTTTTGTCCAGAATGATTCTTTTTCTATTCTTGATGATAATATTTTTATAATTGCATCACTTGTTAATAATTCTTTTTTAGTTTCTTCATCTACTAAGTCTAATAATAAGTTATATAATCTTTTATTTATTTCATTATCTTCATATTGAAATTTATTATTATTTTTATTTAAACCTAGTAATCTTTTTGCTAAATATTTATTAGACATCTTTTTAGTTTCTTTTAATTTTTGTACTAATCTTTCCATTCCCCCATCACCTAGTTGGTTATTATAACATATTTTGTTTTTTTAATCAAACAAGGTAACTATCAGTAGATTGTTCTAATACTATTACACTTTCTTGATTAAATAAATCTTTTAATAATTTAGCTATTTCTAAAGCTTGTTTTTTATTAATATAGACAAAGGTAATACTTAGACTTTTTTCCATGATATATTTACCATTTTCATGGATATATCCACCATCCATAGTATGAATAGAATAACCTACTTTATTACTTTTACAAACACTTGTTACTATTTCTATAAACTTTTCTGTAGGTAACATTTGTTCATATGTATCTTTATCTTTTAAACCTATTATTATTTCATATTTTGATTGTTTTAGTTTTTTCATAATACCTCCAATTAAAAGGAATTAATTATCTATTAATTCCTTTTTCTTTTTTTGCATAATCTTTATAAGTTAAATGACTTAGTACTTTTAACTTTTCATTATCTATTATTTCTTCTTTATCATTTAAAGGAGTCTCTTCTTCTAATAGTTTAATCATATCTCTTATTACTTCATTTGTTGTTTCTTCTTTAACAATCTTAATACTTTTATTAAGTGTTTCTATTTGATTATCCATTATAGAACATCTCCTTCCTTTACTTCATCTTTTCTGATTCTATTTATATATTCTTTCATAATAGCAATTCCAAGTTCTTTTCTTTTTACTATTTTATCTAGTAGTTTTTCTGAGTTTGCATTATCTAGACTTTCTACATATGGTCTAAATATTTCTTTATATTCCTCATCAGAAATTTCTTCTACTATTTTAATCTTTTCATCAAAAATAGTAAAGTCTAAATCTATTTCTCCTCTTTGATATCTTTCAAATAATAACTTATAAATAGGTGTTCTTCCATTACCATTTGGTACATAACTAAAGTCTGGTTCAAGACTTCCTTCTTCATCTAAGAATCTAAAACTTTGTTCTTTATCTACTCCTCTAATATTATCATTACTATCGATTATGAAGTTACCAGGGAAACAATCAAAGTTACATAATAAGAAATCAACTATATATTCTTGAAGTAATTGTCTCTTATATTTAGGATTTAGTTCTCCACCCATAGTTGCCCATCTGTCTAGAAGATTTTGATCACTACTTAGTTCTATTTTTTCTTGCTTAGATACACGTAGTTTTTTATCTCCTACAACTTCTACTTCTACTGCTGTATCAGGACTTATTATTTTCTGAAGAATAGAAGCTGCTTTTTGAATTTCTGCTCTAAATCCTTGATTTCTAAGATTTTGTTTATCAACAGCTGGTTTTAATAAATATGTTTTATCTTCAGTATGTTCTTTATACATAATACCTGATTCACCCATATTTGCTTCTTCAATATCAATTATGTCTTCATCAGTTAGTTTCTTCTCAATAGCAATAGTTTGAATTAATAATTCTATTTTTCTTAGATGATGTTTATCATCATTTTCTATTACTCTATTTACTAAAGTTCTTAATCTTACTAATTGAGATAACATCTCTTTATAATCTATTTTTTGAGATTTATAACTATCTCTTATGCATTCTATACAATAGTCTATTTGAGATTGCAATGAAATACCTCTTTGACCATTATATATTACATTAAAGATATCATCTATTGTAGATTGTTCTTTTAATCTTTTTTTTGCTTCTTCATATCTTTTTCTAGTTATTTCTTCATATTTTCTCATATCCATTCTAATAATTGGAATATTAAAATATGTTGCGACTCTTACTTGAGCTTCAGTTGGATGTGGTCCATTACAAAGAATTGCTTTTGGCATTACTCCTTTTCTAAAGCCTGCTACTTCATTATAACTACTATGATGATTTACAGCAGTTGATTGATTTAGACTATCTATGTCCATGTAGCAATTACTACTTGCTGTTGGCTCAAGTTTATGACCACCATGTTCAACATATAAGTCTCTACCATACATGAATAGCATAAAGTCATCTGGTAATTCATCAAAAATTAGAATTATTCCTGATGTATCTGTAGAATTTAACATCCAAAAACCTTTATCTGATATTGAAGATGTAGATAGAGTTGATGCTCCATCCAGTTTTGTCCATAAAGATGGATCTTTCATTAGCATTTCATATAAACTATTCATTTTAGCATCATAATGATAGATTCTATGTACTAAGAAATGGAATGGTTCTTCATTCATATCTATTAATTCATATTCTACTTCTTTTAAGTTTCCATCATTATCAGTAATTGTAGCAACTTCTCTTGTTCTTTTACTTTCTAGTTTATCTACTTTACTAAGTCTTATATTAAATTCAGTATTATATATTCTTCTAACTTTTAATGTAATATCATTTACTATGTCTGAATAATCAAATATATTATTTTCTTTATCAAGGTTAGCTTGAATTAATCTATGTAATTCTTCTACATTATCTGTTTCTATTATTTCTTTCATTAATAAAATTACTTTTAATTCAGCTTTATTAAATCTTAAATCATTGGCTTTTTCTGAATCTAGATTTTTTTCTATTTCTTTTATTATGTGATATATTTGAGCAAAATTATCTAATCTATGATTAGTAAAGAATGTTTTTAATGATGCTATAGAAGGATGACCAAATGTATGGGCTAAAAAGTCTTTTAATTCAGAAACATCAGTACTTACTAACATATCTTTAGCATATTTATCTACTACTTCATCATAATGAGTTAATTCTTCTCTAGTAGAAATATGATATAAGTTTCTATTAGTAATTACTTTTGTAAGATTAATTACTTCTTCACTTGTTAATTCTTTATCAATAATATTTTCTATTAAATCTTTATATTTACTAAAGTATCTAAAAGCAAAATGTATTTGTTTATCATCATTTGGAAAAATATGATATTTCTTTATTAATTCTAAATAAGATAATACTAATTCTTGTTTTCCTTCTTGGATTAATTGTATTAATTCAGTATTAGCTCCTGAATTATATTTCATTAAGTTTACTGTATTTTCTGTTCCTATAGAAGGATAAATATATTTTACTAGTTCATATGAAAATACTGGATTTTGTTTTATTGTATTTACTTTTCCATAGGCATCTAATAAATTATTAGCATTTTCTCTTTCCTTTAATTGTTCTTCTGTTAAGTCTTTATCATCTATTATAGAATATAAATTAAAATACTTTTTATATACTAAATTAGGATCTTCTTCTAATAATTTTATTATTATATTTGTTATTTTTTCTGTAAGAACAATTTCATCTGTGTGAGTTGCTACTATATCTAATAATCTTATTAATAGATCTTTATTATTTAAATCTATTGAGTCTAATTCTATTATTTTTTTAATTACTTCTATATCTAGGCTTTCTAGATTTATAGCTGATAAGTCTGGAATATTTGATAATAGTTCTTTAGTAATAATAGATGAGTCTGCATATATAATAGCATTTGGATAAGTCTTAATAGCTATTTCTAAAGCTTTTATGCTAGTACTTAAGAATGGAAGTGATTGGTATGCTCTTCCATCTTTAGTTATAGCTTCTATACAAATATCTTCATACTTTTCAGTATCTGGACTTATACTAGAAATATTAGATGGCCCTAGTAGAGCATATAATCTTGCTACTTCATAATCTAGTTTTAATTCATTAGATATTTTATAGAATACATAACTATCATATTCTAATATTTTTAATACTATTTCTTTAGAATCTAATACTTCATTTATGTAATTATGAAGTGAATAATATTTTTTAGGATCTTCTAAGATTAGTTTTTTAGTAATACTAATTATTTCTTCATCTATATCTTCTTGATCTAGATATTTTACAAATAATAATGGTTCTTTTATATAATTAGCTTTAGCATAACTTTTTATAAAACTATCTTTATTATGTTTTTGTAACCAATTAAAGCATTCTTCTTTATAATCACTATTTTCTAAATATTCAGTAATCTTTTTTAATTGTTCTTCTTCTGGTAATTTATCTAATTCTTTTAAATTTAGAATAAATAATATTTTATCTTTATCTTGTTGTCCATTTACTTGATAAAAGTCATCTTCAGTATACCCATATCTTTCAAATAATTCTATTAAATTAGTATAAGAAATAGTTGAATTATAAGTTGGTAAGATTGCGACAAAAGATGATTTTGATTCACTATATACTTTATCAAATATAGGTAATAATATATCTTTTTTAGATTCATAAGTATTATTAGTTAATGCTACTAATATTTTTTCAATATTATCAATGTTCCATATATCTATAGGTATTTCTTTATCATTATTTAAAGCATATCTAATTATATAAGAAGAACTGTCTTGATTTAATATATAACCATTATTAAAAGCTATTTCTATTACGTTTGTATCTGGATATGATAATAAGTCTATTACTTTGGGATATTTCTCTGCTGCTACTTGAAGAGTTTTACTATCTAAATCATATGTATTTATATATTCTATGATTTCTGGATTAGCAATAATTAATCTTGTTTTATCTTCAGGAGATAATCCTCGATAAAATTTAGATACTATATATGGACTTTTTATTACTAATTGTTCTAATAATTCTATATCTTCTTTATATTCAACTGGTAATAATTCTATAATATCTGGTTCTTCTAATATTTTTTCTACTATGAAGTCTTTATCATCTTTATAGTCTTCTAAACAATAAATAATATATCTAGGATTAGTTTTTAAATGTTCTTTTAATATTTCATGTTCATCTTCTGCAAAATTAATATTTGTAATTGCTTTTGATAAGAAAGAACTTCTTTCAATATTTGTTGGAGATGGAATATATCCACCTACTATAGCTTTTTTTAATAATTTTTCATTACCTGAATAATCATAGTATTTAACAAATTGATAATGTCCTTTAGATACCATACCATCTATTACACTTCTTTTGGTATTATCAAACATATATACTTTAGATTGTAATAATGACTCTACTTGTTCTGGATCTAAATTATCAATTATTAAACTTATTATTTTATGGTCTTTAAGAGCTTCTTCAATATTAATTAATTCAATAATATCCATTTCTTCTTTAGATATATTTAATAATAAGTCTTTTACATCTATAGAACATAGTTTAGCTATTTTTATTATTTTTTCTTTAGGTATAGAAGACTTATATAAATGTAGTAATAAATTATTACCTCTAGATATTTTTTCATCTAAAGATGATACTTTTTCGGCAATTATATCAATATTATCCTCATTAATTATTTGTAATACTACTTCGCCATCTAGAATAGGATGCTCTAAGAAATCTTCTAATGAATAATTATTATCTTTTAATATTTGTAAATCATTTTCATCTATATGTATATGTCTACTATTCAAAGTAGCTATTTCATATCTTTTATGCTTTATATATGTAGTAAATAGAGCTTTTTCTACATTATATGAATAATCACTAAGCTCTTTTGGATCTGGTAGTTTTCCAGATACTAATTCATAGTATAAATCTGTTATTTCTACTAATTCAGATGAATCATAGAAATATGTGGTAGCATATTTTAAAACATCTGTATGTCCTTCTTTTAAGTATTTTAATAGAACTTCTTTAGACATAACAGATGGATAATAACTTTGATATTTATCTATTATACTTTTTAATTCTTCATATGACATATTTACACGTGCTGCTAAAGTAACATTTTCTTGTGAAATATCTGATATTAATCTTTCTCTTACTTCTTCTATTGTTGGTAAAATATGTTTATCTTTTAAATGTTCTATTTCTTGTAATTCTTTTGGTAAAGAGTAATATTCTTCATCACTTATTTCATCTAATCCAAGTGCTTTAGTAATTGATTTTAGATTGTAATTATTAACATGACTTAATACATCATAATGCCCTTCTTTGATTAGTTTTAGGGCAGTTGATCTTTGTATTTCAACATCACTTTTAATAGATAATAGATTTATGAAATCTTCATAAGTAATTTGTTCTACATCTTCTTCTTTTAAATTACACA
>OCTW013392000.1_pt1 | contig 14830 bp, 20 predicted proteins | sample 1539671 | NCBI WGS metagenome assembly OCTW01 (sample SAMN02144230, study PRJEB22623) | gut metagenome | biome: sheep rumen | host: Ovis aries | place: New Zealand
GGGGTCCCCAACGGGCGCTAACAGAGTGCACCCGGTGGGGAAGCGTAGAGCAAGGCGAAAGATCATATGAGCGGCTGTGCCGCGAATCGTTCTGAGCCTTAGCTTAAGCGTGCGACTCGTCATATTCAGCCCCGCAGATCTTCCAGTAGTACGCTTTCATGGTTTTTGCGCCATCGGGGTCGTTCTTCTGGGCGAGGAAGTTCTGCTGGTCGGTAGTGATCTTCATGAGGTCGGCTTTGCGGGCTTTGATCATGCCGGCTACCACCATGAACTTCGCGCGGTTCTCGAACTCCTTGTTCGTCAGCGGAGAGGTGCGCTTCTGCGGGGTGCGCAGGTACAGACGGTTGCACTTGTTAGAGGTCGTTGCAGCGGTACGGTGCGTTGCGAGCAACATCTTCTCGCAGCTGTGCTGACCGCTCTTACTGGGTTTTGCCAATGCGCCGGACACATGATCAATTCCGGCTGAATAAGTTACATTTGCCATAATTAATAAAATTTTAGATTTAACAATAATTTTTTTAGATAATCAAAAACTCGCTTCGCTCTTAGAAAACGCGGAATCCGTGTTGCTAACCCGCAACCTTGCGTGATAGTGCTTCTATCTGCTTGTGAGCAAGCTCCCAGACATCTATAAGCCCTCTTCCGCTTGGCTGTAGCGATATATCGCCACCGCCGGATTCCTTCAAGAAAACGGCCGAAAACTGCAAAGTATAACGTAGCAATAATTATATTTATACATCCGCATTGCGAAACCGTTTTCTTTCGTATTCTAACTCCGGCCGGAATGCCAAGTAGCAGCCATGGCAGAGGTTTTCTATAAGCGCCAAAAGCGCGCGTTTTCGGTTAATTAATTAACTTTCTGCGCAGATATTTGCATATTTCAACAAATTTTCGTACCTTTGCGCAGAATTTAAAAATCCGAATCATGACCAAAGACGAACTACAATCATTTCTGCCGCAGAAACCCCAACGGCTGCAACAAGTGGCAGAGCCCCAACGCCAGCAGTTAGTACAGGTTTCCTATGATGTGGTAGGTTGTATCCATGAGGTGTACAAACAACTCGGCGGTGGTCTTCCGGAGTACATCTACCAGGAAGCCCTGGCGAAGCAACTGAAGTTAAAGGGCCTAACTTTTCATAAGGAACAGCAGTACCATCCGCTCTTCAATGGTGAGCCGCTCGAAGCCTTCCTCAAGATGGATTTGGTGGTAGAATCTCCCATCGGCAATATTATCATTGAGTGTAAGGCACTGACGCAGTTGACCGAGAAGGAGCACTATCAGACTTTCGGCTATCTGCGTGCAACCGGATGGCCTATTGCAATTCTTGTCAATTTCGGCACAGAACGCCGCGCCCAAATCGAGCGTTTCTACTTCGACCGCGACACCTTGTACGTATTTTAGTTTAATCGAAACCGTTTTCTCCACCGCTTCGCTCTGTGGCTTACAACGAAATAGTTTTCTTTTGTTTTCTGACTCTGTATAGATGGCAGGCGTTGCAGGAATTAAACAACTCTGTTGTGAGAGGAATTGGTATTTAGGGTGCGCTGGAAGCTCGCTTACGAGCGCGCACTAAAGGGCAATTACGCTCAAGGCCGCGTAGGCCGAAATTCCGCAATGCATGACAACTATCAGAGGTTTTCTAAAAGCGTCAAAGACGCGCGTTTTCGGTTAATTAATAAAGTTTCTTCGACGCGTCATACGTCTCGACGGTTTTAGTTTGGATGACGACGGAGGTGTCGCCTTTCTGCCATGCCTCCGAGCGGGTCGTGACGGTCCGGGTGACGTTGCAGGAACTCAGTCCCAAGCCCGCTATTACAATAATGGTAATCGTTATTACCATGGGGCCCCCGAAAATTTTACATTTTTGGGGAAAGCGTAGGGCAAGGCGAAAGATCCCATGAGCGACTTTGTCGCGAATCGTTCTGAGCCTTAGCCTAAGCGTGTAAATCTGCTGCTTTGTCATAATCGCTAATCTTTCATTCTTTCACTCTTTCATTCTTTCACTCTTTTATTCTTTCACTCGTTCATTCGTTAGCCGTTATTCTCATCGTACGCCTCGGCCTCAATCGCCCAGAGATACGTACGCATCGTCGGTTTGCCGCCCTTGTCGTTCTTCTGCGCGTTGAACGCAGCCAGATCAGCTGCTTGCTTGCTCGTATCCTTCATACGCGCATTCACTGCCGCAGACACTACCGCGAACTTAGAACGGTGCTCCACCTCCGATTCGCTTACCGGTGTCGAACGGGTCACGGAGTTCAGACCCCTCAGATACATCCGGTTACATTTACCCACCTGCGAGGTAGGGGCTACTCGGTGCGTCGCCAGCACCATCTTTTGATCCACCGCATGCGGAGATTTCTTGTTGATTTTCGTCAGTGCGCCACTCAGCGAACTAACCACATCTGCATAAACTGCTACTGCCATAGTTAATTTTTTTTAGTTAAACAATATTTCTAATCGCGTCTCCTCTTTCTTTCGTTGCTCTGCGCCCCAGAGTGCCGTCAGTTGTTGCTCCATCTCTGCGCTCACTAGGATTTGCCCCTTTGGTCTATTGACCTCTTGCTCGCGAAGAAAACGGATATCTTCTCTTCCGGGCACTTGCTTTAATACGGGCGTCAAACGCTTTCTCTTCCTCGAATAAGTCACTCCTATTCGGTAGATCAGCGGCAGAATCATCGTTTCTGCATACTCTTTGGTGTCGCCTATCGGATGCAGTCGCTCTACATACACTCCGGTGCGCTTGTTGAAATAATGAGACACGCGATATAGCCGGCCATATACGACCGCTTCATCTGTTGGTTTTCTTATTAACTTGTAATACATCTCATGCTGTTTTTTTTTATTTCCGACGCAAATATACCCACGCTACGCTCACTTTTGTTGGTTATTTTGCCCAATTGTACTACTTTTTCTTTCTTGCCAAGATCTTTCGTATTCGCTCTTCGCTCAACTCGAAATCACTCGCCAGGCAGGCGTAGAGTTGCATCACCGGCATTTTCCCGTACATATGCGCTGCTGCCTGACGTATCCGTTCGTAGCGCAGCTTCGTTGTCTCTTTCATAACTCTTTCCCTATCGTCGTCGAATCAATCCCGAGCTTTTCCCGAATCATTATCGAATCATTCTCGATATCAAACCGTGTTTCATATTCTGTTATCATAGCTCTCTGCAGTTTGGTGCGAGCTTTTATCTCCGGTGCCAATCGGTCGTATAACGACCGCATCCTATCTCGTATCTTTGTCCGCATCGCTAATGCCACATCGATGTCACCCACCTGCCTTTGTATCAGTTCTACGCATTCATTGATGATACATTTTCTTTTGTATAATCTCTTTTGTTTGCGTGTCGCGTTCTTGGGCAACACGGCTCCTTCGGCTTCAAATACAAATGTCTTTCCGCCTACTGTGCGGTATATCAGATTCCCGATCTGTCCGGACAAATGCGTTATCCTTTGTCCCTTTTCAAATGTCACTCTTGCCATAATTGTTTTAATTAATTGTTTTTGAACTTTTTGTGAGGGCATCGCCCTCTGTTGAAAATGTTTTTGTAGTGAAGCGCAGCGCAACGCTTTTTGTGAGGGCTGTAAGCCCGTGTTTTTGTAAGGCAGTAGTATGATGTTTTCATCAGACTGAGAAGGTAAGCAAGTAAGTACGTGCTGGGAGCTTGCTCACGAACACGTAGTTAGGTGATTACATTCAGGCCATGTGGGCCATACTGCCGCGTTTTTGGTTACATCTTTTTACACCATACACTTTACATACACCACTCGTTGCCCCGTCGGATTCTCCATTTTCCATCCGTCCCGCTCCAGCGTCGTGCCGTATTTGGCGTAATAGGCGGCGTAGCTTAGCACTTGCTGTTTGGGCTGCCTGACCCGAAAATCCTGAATGAAGAAATACGGATTGCGTCCTTTGTATGCGCCATGTTTGCGTAACCAAGCGATGATGGCTTGTTGTTTGTCCGGCGGACAGGCATCCCATTCAATCTGGGTAGCGTCTCTGCGGTTCTCAAACTGCACGTCCGGCTTAAACAATGCCCAGTAGGTTTCAAAGTCCGTTTTTAAGTCCATAATAAAGTTCATTAATTGTCTCGTCCCCTGTATGTCTGTCCCGGAGCGTCCTCCCGTTGAAGCGGGAGGAAGACCGTGTCCGCTCCGCCGAGAAGGGTTTGTATTATGCCGTAGCGCGCGAGGGGACAGACATACAAGAGGACTGAACATTTTTAAATTTTTCTTTTGTTTCTTTTCTTTTTATTCACTTTCTTTGTCTCTACCGTCGTCTCGCTCGACGAAGGGGTCCCAGTACTTGTATGGTTCGTACATGGGTTCTTCTTTGCCTCCATCTTTGGGGTCCCCGGCGGGCGCTAATGCCGTACATCCTCCTTTGGGGTCCCCGGCGGGCGCTTTACACGAACGCGATAGTAACTCCATGTCTGATCGATTTGGATTTCGGATGCGCATCGGCCAATGCCTTTGCCGTTATCTTCAACTGCGCACGCACATACTTGAGTTGTTTGTTCATGCTTTCTTGCAGGCTTAACTGCTGCAAATAAAGCGCATGATTCGGATCAGTGGTCACTTCCTCGTTGGTGTTCGCCTCCCATGCATAGGACACAGGCCGCTGCACGCGGATCTTAAACCCGTGATACTCAATGACACCTGTAAAATCAGCAGACTTGCCTTTTAGGCGAATCAGTTCTTCTACAGCCTCTTTAGCCTCCTCTCGCATCGATTCAAGCTTTGCTGCAGACTCATTGGCACTCACTTGTGCCGAATAAAATCGGTCAATGACCGATAAATCAATTTCTTTTTTCATTTTGCTCCGTCTTTCGGAGGGATTAGCATAGCAACATCGCCCCTGCTTTCTCCGAAATCCGCTGCAAAGGTACGGCAAAAATTGCTAATCAAAGGATGGTCTTCATCCTTGATTTTAATTCTTTTTGCTACCGCGCGTATGTATAGCGCGCAGTACAATCTGTTTGATGGTTACGTCTGATAAATAGAATTCCTCACCGATTTCTTCATACAGTATTTGATACTGTTTCCCGGTAGTGATCAATTGATTAAAACGGGCGAAGATCGCTTTGTCTCTCCGCTCTCTGAGTTCGTTGTCTCTTTTCATAATGTTAACTTTTAATGGGTTATTAAAATAAACTGAAATGTTACATATATATGTGTTTTGAATAACAAAAACGAGAAAATTAATAAATAAATTATTAAAAACTTGTTTATGTCATTTTTTTTTTGTAATTTTGCAGGCGATTTTGCGCAATATGCGCATACATGTATGTAAATGAATAACATCGCAGATCCAAATAATCAATCTCAGATACCTACGCTGCAGCCGATGCCGCAGGGTGGGGCGTTCGTGCCACCGATGCAGCAGGGCGGGATGTTTATGCCGCCAAGGCCACCTAAGCTGCGGGGATGGCGGGAGAAGATGATGCGGCGGTATGGTATGGATACCGCGATGCAGCTATCTACAAAAAGCGCCATGACGATTCCGAACTGGATAGTAGGCAAATCGATGGTGTTCTTTTTCGTTTCCATGATTGCTTGCTGGGCGGCATTCGGGCACGTGCCGGGATTGGATTTATGGCTGGTGGCGAGTATCTCTGTTCTATTATTCTTTTATGGCGGCGCAAATATGTCTAAAAAATGGGCCGGCGTAAAAGAAAAACGGTTCTTGCGGAATGTCTTCCTTGCCGGATTTTTAATACGCGTTATTTGGGTGTTGTACTGCTATTTCTTCTTTAATCCTGAGCATTATAATAATGTATTTGGTGATAGCGCTGATGTAGAATGGTTTATGCCGTTTGGCAAAGCCATTGCTCTGTGGATTAGTGATGGTTTTAATGTCTCGTTTGAGCAGTTGAGGAAAACGTGGGGTTCTGCTATAGATGATGTGGGTTATCCGATATGGTTAGGAATAGGATATGCCATATGGGGAGAATGGAGCGATGTGTTTATGCCTTTTGTGGTCAAATGCATAATAGGGGCATACTGCACCATTAGTATTTATCGCATAGCAAAGCGGCATTTTGGGGAAGGGACGGCGCGGTTGGCTGCTATCTTTATATGTGTAAACCCTAATATGATTTATTGGTGTGCTACCATGATGAAAGAAGCAGAGATGGTATTCTTCGTGTGTCTATCAGTAGATAATTTTGACAGGGTTCTCAACTCTGGACAGCGATATACCTTTAAAGCACTAGTACCAGGATTATTAGCGGGATTGGCACTCATGTTCTTTCGAACAGCATTGGGACTAGTGGTCTTTTTGGCCGTATTTGCCCATGTAGTAATGGCTACTAACCGAGTGATGAGTACGGGAAAGAAGATTATAGCCGGATTGTTGGTAGCTGCGGTGTTGGCTGTGTCTATGGGGGACAGAATTCGGACGCAGTCCCGTGAGTTGTTAGAAGCTGGACAATCGTCTGAACGACATGAGCAGAACTTAAATTTCCGCGCCAATAGAAAAGGAGGAAATTCATTTGCGAAATATGCAGGAACGGCTGTGTTTGCTCCTTTGATCTTTACAATCCCATTTCCGACATTCAATACCGCACTGGAAGGGCAGTTGGTTCAAGCGCAAACGTCAGGAGGGAGTTATATAAAAAATATTCTTTCTGTCTTCGTGATAATCGTCATGGTTTTAATGCTAATTAGCGGAGAATGGCGAAGACATGTATTTATATTGGCATATACTTTAGGTTATCTACTGGTGCTTGTAATGAGTAGTTATGCGCAATCCGGTCGATTTCATATGCCGATATGGCCAATGCTGATGCTTTTTGCCGCGTATGGTGTACAAATAGTCAAAACAAACAAAAAGACAAAAAAGTGGTTCCCTATCGTATTGGTGATAGAGGTGTTTATATGTCTTGCATGGAATTGGTTTAAACTAAAAGGTAGAGGAATGATTTAATGAAAATACTATTGGTACATAGCGGGAATGCGGTAGGAGGAGATTCTTCCAAATACACCTTTGTGCGTGAGCAAGGGGAGGCTCTGCAACAGTTAGGATGCGAGGTGGAGTACTATGCTGTAGTCGGAAAAGGTATGAAGGGGTATTTGCGGAATGTAAAGCCGCTACGTAAGAAGATACAAGAGTTTCAGCCGGATGTGGTTCATGCGCACTTTGGACTATGTGGCATGGTAGCAGTTCTGGCAGCGAGAAAGAAAGTGCCGGTAGTAATCACATGCCATAACGGAGAGACACTTACCCAATATGGCAATATCATTACCTCGTTTGCTCTCCGTTATGCGGACTATACCATTTGCGTCGCGCAGCATATCTATGATAAACTCTATCTGAAGCCGAAGCAGTATTGTATCCAACCTTGCGGTATTGATTTAAAAGATCTGCCTTTGATGGATAAGCAGGTAGCGATGAAAGAGATGGGATTACCGGAGGGGAAGGTAAATATTCTTTTCGGGGGATCGTTTACCAATGCTCGGAAGAATGCGCCTTTAGCAAAGGCTGCCATCGCCTTGCTCCAAAGGGATGATATTAACCTTATCGAAATGAAAGGTTTTAACCGGTTTCAAGTAGCGATGTTGCTGAATGGATGTGATATGCTATTGTTGCCTACGAAGAGCGAAGGATCGCCTCAGGTGCTGAAAGAAGCCATGGCATGTAATTGTCCGGTTGTAGCAACAGATGTAGCAGATATTGCGTTTTTGCTGGAAGGTGTGACGAATAGCTATGTCACGACTTTTGATCCTAAGGATGTTGCAGATAAGATTCAACGCGTTATCGATTGCGGCGAAAGAACCAATGGGCGCGAACGCATCGAAGAACTGAAGTTGGATAACCCACAGGTGGCGGAAACAATATTGGGGATTTATCAATCGATACTCAAATAACTATGAAGAATATAGAAGTAGTTGCATTTTACTTGCCGCAGTATCATCCGACGCCGGAGAATAACGAGTGGTACGGAGCCGGATTTACGGAATGGACAAACGTAGGTAAATCCAAACCGCTCTTTCGTGGGCATTACCAACCGAAAGTACCGGCAGACTTGGGATACTACGACCTGCGACTGACCGAAGTCAGAAAGCAACAAGCAGAACTGGCACGAGAGGCAGGAATAACTGCATTCTGCTATTATCATTACTGGTTCGGGAAGGGGAAGATGCTGCTTCATGAGCCTATCAAATGGATGTTGGAGTCAGGACAGCCGGACATGCCGTTCTGCCTATGTTGGGCCAATCATAAATGGTATAATAAGACTTGGAATGCCGCTAAATCGGTATTGGACAAGAAAGAGTTGATCGGCATCGATTATGGCGACGAGGCTGATTGGAAACGGCATTTTGATTGTTTGCTTCCTGCATTCAAGAGTGAGCGGTATTATAAGATAGACGGGCGGTTGGTGTTTGTACTTTACCGCGTGCAAGATATTCCGAACGTGGAGGATTTCAAGTGCGTGTGGAATGAGCAGGCGGTGGCAAATGGGCTACCGGAGTTTTATTTCGTCAATTATATTGATGATATAGCAAAACTGAGTGACCCGATACAGAATAGTTGCGAGAAGAAAATCGTGATGCTGAAAGCGAATATCGATTCCGTGGGCGGAAATGCGTTTGTGCGGAAGTTATCGCGGTTTATGAGAGAGTTAGCAGCGCAGATATTGCATTATCCGATGGGTGTTTACCGGTATGCTAAAATCCGCAAGAAATTGAGTGGACCTGTTTTTGCGGAAGAAGATGTGATTCCTACGCTACTGCCAAACTGGGACAATACGCCAAGAAGAGCGGAAGGTGCCATGGTGCTGCATGAAGCGACTCCGGAGCAGTTCTATAAGCATTGTAAAGAGACCTTTGAATATGTGCGGAATAAGGAGAACAAGGTGGTGTTCCTTAAGAGTTGGAACGAGTGGGGAGAAGGCAACTATATGGAGCCGTGTATTAAGTATGGTCACGGATATATAGATGCATTGAGAAGGACGTTGGAGGATTGTTTAGATGAGGATGAGTAATGAGCAAGTGGCGACACGTATCGTCAAAATCTATGAGGAGATTTTGGAAGAGGGGAAAACGAGACAATTCATTAAGTGAAAATAAAATAAAGCAAGAAACTCATGGAAAAAAAATATTCTGTTTTTGTAAGTTCAACATATGAAGATTTAATAGAAGAGCGGCAAGAAGTAGTAAATGCATTGCTACAGATGGATTGTTTTCCTGTCGGAATGGAGTATTTTAATGCTTCTGATCAATCGCAATGGGAGGTAATAAAGATGTTAATATCGGAATGTGACTACTATATCCTAATTATTGCTGGAAGATATGGTTCTGTAGAGCCTATTTCCGGAAAAAGTTATACACAATTGGAGTATGAATATGCAAAAAGTATTGGTGTTCCAGTGATAGCTTTTATTCATCAACATCCAGAAGATATAAAACAAAAGTTTGTAGAAAATACGCATAGGCAAGAGCTTGAAGATTTTAAAAATATGGTAAAGACATCACTTGTGAGGTATTGGATAGATGCCAAAGGACTTGCAGGGCAGGTTGTGTTAAGTTTAAACTCAATGTTCAAGACGCATCCTCGTGTCGGATGGATGCGAGCGAATGAAAAATCTTCGAGTGAGCAGAACAAAGAGATTCTCCGTTTACAAAAAGAAAATGAAGAATTAAAAGGAAACATAAAACGTTATGAGGAAAATGGTCCTGAAGGAGTGAATGAATTAAGTCAAGGAGATGAAGAGTATGTTCTTCACTATACTTATGGTGTAGATGAAAAAAAAGCAGAATTAATAGTTACATGGAATAACATATGTCGAATATTGCTTCCGAAGCTAACACAAGATTGTGCTGAGTCGATGTTGAAGATGACACTTAAAAATTATATTGAAGAATGTAGCGGTGGTTATCGAGTTGTAGTTCATGAACAAGATTTTCAAACAATAAAAGTGCAACTGATGGCATTGGGGTATATAGAAGAGAGTGCTCAGCCAAAGACGCGTCGAGACTATATAGGCGCGTGGCATTTGACAAAGTATGGTAAAACAATTTTAATGCGCTTAACAGCAGTTCGTAGAAATTTAAAGTAGATAAAAGAAATAAATACTAACAATAAAATAATATTACTATGACAAATTATACAATCAAAATTCCTGTAATTATTACAGCGCCATTAGACAATCCGCAGCGGACATATAATAATATGGTTCAGCAGGTAACGGATACCATCGCAAATTATAATAATTCACCAATAGACCAGAGGGTTATTGTACTATATAGAAAGAAACTAAAAAGAAAAACGATTAAGAGTATAGAGCTGATTAATAATACGTTGCCAGATGGTACGCCGGTAATATTGATGCGTGTAGAAGAATATAAAACAGGGCACAATGATGTATATCTTCAACGGCAAGCAGCACAAGAAGCTTCAGTAGATAGTACGGATCAATTAGGAAGCAAGAAAAATTATGCTTTGTTATATCCGCTAATCTTTTTTCATGAAGATGGCACTGTTATAAATAGATGGTGCGCATTTATTTATGATGATCCTAGTAAAGACGATTCTGATGTGAAAAACACCATTAAAACAGTACTTACCCGTATTCTACAATATAAGGTGAAATCGGTATTAGCATCTTCTGTAACAGAAAAGATCAATCAAGTTGGTGCTGTTCAGCAAATCAAAGCTAGTTATGTGACACTACAGAATGATAACAATGAAGATGCTGTTTTGCAACAATATGAAGTGCGTTATAAACATCAAGATTCAAAGGAAGTTGTTTATGAAGGTGTTCCATCGCAAGAAGCAATCGGATTTATTAATAATCGTGAATTAGATGGCTTCCAGAAAAAAGTGATATCTGTAAAGGTTTCAGATTCATTATCATACAAGTACACGTATGAATTAGGTGCGCAAGAGGAAGTGGCGTTATCTGCAATAGAAGAAAATAATTGCTACGAAATTGAGGTTAGGAGGGAAGATATTAACCAAATACATACCCCTGAGATCGTTTTATCCCACTTAATTCAAGTAGTAAATGTCTTTGCATCAAATGAGCGAGTATGAGTGTAATGTGCAAGCAAATAATTACATTATTCCAATCAGCAGATTTCCAAGACAGTTTATGTGAATTATCCTATGGATTAGCAATTGCTGTAATAGGGATTTTTTTTACTTTGTTCACGGTGTTTCATTCATTTCTAGAGACGAAAAAGAATGATCTAAAAGCGATAAATCAAAAAATACGCCAAGGTGATGACTCGCCGATGACATTAGCAGAACAAAGTTTTTGCAATGATTACATAAAGCAACGGAAGACAATGAACCAGTTTTTCTTTTGGACGTTGTGTGTAGCGGCTGTAATCTTGATATATGCAGCAGTATTATCTTTAGTAGGCAACAAAAACATTTTCAGTGTAGTATTGTTGGTTATTTTTGATATTATTGGCGGGGGATGGCTGATTTTTGTACTAATAGAATATTTTAGGATTTATATTAAAAAAGTACATAAGGGAAATGTATTTGATTTCTTATGTTCAACAAACTAAGCAGATTTATGTACTATATATCAATAAGAAGATGGGAAAGGCGACTGGAGTTAGGACGGCCTACGGTCGATAGGAGATAGGAAATTGATGATAGGATGGATTCGTACAATGACTCCTTTGCTATATACTATTCAGTATATCCTAAAACAGCGGTAACGATTCTATACCCCGCCAATTATTTTTGTGAATGTAAATCCAGAAAATAACAAATATATGTTCCACTCATCATATTATTTTTACATCCAAAGACTTGAAAAGTTTGCTCCGAGCGCAATAGAAGTAGTGCATTATCCAGCATTCGTTTTAGAAGAAGAATCATGGGATGATTATGCAATCTGTTCTTTGTTTAGGCTATCGTATAGACCTAATAGTAAGTCTTTTTCGCAAATTGGTAGAGTGAAGATAATTGTGAAGGAGCAAACTCCATCACCGGACTGGAGCAACCCAGCCAGGACAGCCTCTTTTATAGAAAATCCCTTTACCTCCTTGGATGATGTACAAGGGTGTTCGCTAGGGCAGGAAGAAGACTATTACAGGAGACTTATGGATGTGCTTGGATCGAAAAAAGAAGTCATGATAGTGCTACGAGCATTACGTGATTGTGCAATCTTTCCGACAATCTATGAAGAGGCAAATCGGTATCTGAGTTTTTATAGTTTGATAAGGTTTGATGAAGCGGAACGTTTATTACGAACGGCTAAAATGATTCTTAATAGGCAAAGTTTATCAGAAATGTATCAATTTGAGTATCATTTTAATGTTCCGTACAATAATGACGAAAATCTTTCGATTCGTTTTGATTTCCAAGAGCAAGAAGGCATTATTCCAAGGCGCGTGTACGCAATCATAGGTGAGAACGGAACCGGGAAAACCTATATTCTCAATCACCTACCTTATGATTTTATTTCGCAAAATCAAAAATCATTCAATGATCATTTGCCGCTATATAGCAAAATCATCAAAGTATCTACAAGTTTTTATGATGACTATCCAGAGCCTCCTATAAGCGAAACGGCAAATTTTGTATATTGCGGATTTCGAAACCATCAAGGAAATATAGGTCGACCACTTGAAGATATTATGATAGAGCGTATTTCCACCGCACTTGAAAAAATTAAAAAGAAACGTACGGAGGATGGAGAAAGAAAATTATACCACCTCCTAAGGCAGTTTTTATCAGAAGAATCTGTAAGTGCGATGTGCGATGAGGTGTATAACTTCGATATAAAAAAAATTAGTCAGCATATTGGGAAGATGAGCTCTGGAGAGTGCAATATGTTCTTCATAATTTTTGACATATTGGCCAATATACGTTTTGACAGCTTGATCTTATTTGATGAACCTGAAGTACATATGCATCCTAATGCTATTACGGTTTTTATGAATATTGTATACTCAATATTGGACCAATACCAGTCATTTGCGATTATTACGACGCACTCTCCACTTATCGTCCGTGAGATTTTAGGAGAGAATGTATATGTGATGGAACGATGTAATGACTTCCCTACGGTACGTAAAATAGGAATGGAAAGTTTTGCTGCTAATATGACTGATTTGTATAATGAGGTGTTCTCCAATAAGGACTCGAAGCATTATTATGAACATATTCTTTTAAACTTAAAACGAGAAGGATTATCCTATGAGGAGGTGCTTGGAAATCTACAATCAGATGCTTTGGAACCGAACTTGAATATGCGATTGATGATTATGAATATGTTCACAGAAAGAAAATGAAAAAGATTAAGCATTATACTGGTAAATCACTAGATTTCTACACTTCAGTTCTGACATCCAAAAGGGATGAAAAGCGCGTAAATTCATTGATTCAAATCAATGGACTGATGAGTGGCTTGTACGACACATACGATGACTCATTTAATCGCTCGCAGTTGCACTCCTTGTCACCAGATCCTAGCCTTACAAACACCCAACGGCGCTATCTTGGTTCCTTATATTCGTTTGATGCCGCGCCTATTAGGTCTTTGATGAATCAGTTGACGACGAATGAACATGGTCAGGTAGATAAGGCATGTCCGTTTTGTACCATTAATTCTTCAAATACATTTGATCATATTTTACCTCAATCTGTGTTTCATGAATATGCAGTGCACCCTTTGAACCTTATTCCTTGCTGCTCAGAATGCAATGGGCATAAGGGAATAGAATGGAAAAACGGAAATGCATTGAAGTTTCTTAACCTATATCAAGATGACCTGCCTGATGTTCAATATCTTTTCGTGAACCTAATTGTGGTAGATGGAATAATAAAAGTAGAGTTTTATGTGAGTAACCCGAATGGTATCGACGCAAATCTATTCGCCCGTATCCATGAGACATATACGACGATGCAACTTTGCCGCCGCTTTAAAGAGAGGTGCGCTGAAGAACTAAGTGAATTGGCGTTTACTGTGCAGAAATATCTATCTTTTGGTTTATCAGACGCTCAAATAATTTCTGCTATTCAAAATGAAGTCGAGGGAATGAGGAAACGAAAGGGATATAATTATTGGAAAGCCATCTTGAAAGAAGCATGCTGTAAAGATGTGAATGCGTTCCACTGTCTTGCTGTCATGTAGTACAGATTATGATACTGGTAGTTCGGGGATTATGGTGCTGCGCTTTTGAGATTAAATATAAAGAAATTTTGAAGAATTTCCCTCATATGCCTGCATATGTGGGATTTTTTTTGAAACTAATTACAAGGCACGTAAATAACATTTATTCAGAAGGAAAATTAGAGCATAAAAGCACAAGTGCAAAAATTGCATTTATACTTGAATGCCAGAAAGAAGCTATGATGTAACTTATTATGACCTTGATGTCATCGTTACTAAAGAGCATGCGCTGGGAGAACTGAAAAAATTCAAAGATCGCTGACTATCCCCCAGCATAATGAAACTGCTATGAACGTCCCAGAAAATATCTTTAAAAACTCCAACAATTCGTTGGAGAAATAGGAATTGAAGAAACTCCACCAAGCAGGTGGAGATTCACGGAAAAGTTGATAGAAAAGTTCGACATCGTCGGACGAATTTCAGGAGGGGGGACAAATTGTACCCCTCCTCGTATATCGTACTAAGGGTTGAATATTAAAATACAGCATAATTTATGCGTTTTGAATGACAAAAACGAGAAAATTAATAAATTAGTTATTGAAATCTTGTTTATGTCATTTTTTTTTACTACTTTTGTACCCAAATTTGGTACGCAGAAAATAGACAACAGATATGGAAAAGAAATTTGTAGTGACTATCGGGCGGGAGTTTGGTACCGGCGGTAGGCAGATTGCCACAGAACTGGCGAAAGAGT
>OCTW011606257.1_pt1 | contig 14827 bp, 13 predicted proteins | sample 1539671 | NCBI WGS metagenome assembly OCTW01 (sample SAMN02144230, study PRJEB22623) | gut metagenome | biome: sheep rumen | host: Ovis aries | place: New Zealand
AATCAACGCAGTTATGCAATAAACATACAACTAACGCAGTCAGAATTGGCTGCATTATGAGTAATCTGTGCCAACATCTATATCATTACCGCTTTTTATACGCTTTTATTTGCCTAAGTAAAAATAAAGTGTAACCTTTGCACCGCTTTTCATATCTGAATTGAAAATTACTTTCCGGACTATAGATAAGGTATGCGAAAATTTTTCCTTTATTCTATGCTGGCTGCGGTCATCCTCGTGTCGTGTTCCGCGAAGACAGGACAGGGCTCTCACTCTCCCACCGAGCTACAAGACTCCGACACAGTAAGGTGCCTCACACTGCTCTTTGCTGGCGATATGATGCAGCACGCGGGACAAATCAAGGCCGCTGCCCTTGCTGACGGCTCTTACGACTACAGTGAATGCTTCGCCTATGTCAAGGATCAGATTGAGGCTGCCGACCTGGCCATCGCCAATCTGGAAGTCACGCTGGGCGGAGCACCCTACAAGGGTTATCCTCAGTTCTGCGCTCCCGACGAATTTGCCCTGGCCATAAAGGATGCGGGCTTCGACATTCTCACCACATCCAACAACCATTGCTGCGACACTGGCAGTCGTGGGCTGGGCCGAACTCTCCGCATACTTGACTCGATGGACATTCCCAGCCTCGGCACCTACCGCGACAGCCGCGACCGCCAAAAGCGCTACCCCCTGCTGGTAGAGAAAAACGGAATCCGCCTGGCCTTGCTGGCCTGCACCTACGGCACCAACGGACTGCCTGTACCCTCTCCATATATTGTCAACCTCATCGACACAGTGCAACTAAAACAAGACATTGCCAAGGCCAAAGCAATGCAACCCGATGTCATTATCGCCTTCATACACTGGGGCGTAGAGTATGTGCTACGCCCCGTCAATTCACAGCAGCGGCAGGCCGATTGGCTTCTCGCTCACGGCGTAGATCATGTCATCGGCGGCCACCCCCACGTGGTACAGCCCATGGAGATGCGAACCGATTCCAACGGCAAAAAGCACTTGGTGGTATGGAGTCTCGGCAACTACATCAGCAATATGACGAAGGACACAACCTTCGGCGGCCTAATGGTTACACTGCGGCTAGAAAAAAGAATGGTTAATGGTCAATGGTCAATGGCCAATAATCCAGATGCCTCCTACTCCCTCATCTGGACCACCCGACCACCCATAAGCGGACACAAGACTCACCGTGTATATCCCATAGGCATAGCCGACTCCATGCTCAACGCCAAGGAGCGCCAGATGCGCGACTTCTTCGCCAAAACGGCACGCAGTCTTTTCGACAAGTACAACTTAAATATAATTGAGAATTGAAGATTGTTTACGGTTTACGGTTTACAGTTTACGGTTTACGGTTTGAAAAGTTCGAAAGAAGAAAGACTAACGGCTTAACTACTTAACTTCTAAATAGTCCTGACTATCGTCCTCTATCTCCTTCTATCTCCTTCTATCTCCTTCTATAACCTATAACCAATAACCTATAACCATTCATTCAATTGAAAACCTGAAAACTTAATAAATCATGTCAAAATACTTAGTAGAAGACACTCGCAAGGTTACGACCCTGCGCCTCAAGGAGCTCAAGGCTCAAGGCAAGAAGATTGCCATGCTTACATCCTATGACTACACTATGGCCAAACTTGTTGACGAAGCCGGGGTGGACGCCATTCTCATCGGTGACTCTGCCAGCAACGTCATTGCCGGCAACACCACCACCCTGCCCATCACCGTTGACCAGATGATATATCATGCCAAGGCAGTAGTGCGCGCCACAAAGCGTGCCCTGGTTGTCTGCGACATGCCATTCGGCTCCTATCAAGTCAACCCCACCGAGGCTGCCATGAACGCCATTCGCATTATGAAGGAGACTGGCTGCGACTGCCTCAAACTGGAAGGCGGCGAAGAAATCATTGACATGGTCAAGAAAATACTTGACGTGGGCATTCCCATCATGGGTCATCTCGGTCTGCGTCCGCAGAGCATCAACAAATACGGCACCTTCGCCGTACGCGCCAAGGACGAGGAAGAGGCCAACAAACTAATACGCGACGCCCACCTGCTGGAGGATGCCGGCTGTTGCGCCATCGTGATTGAGAAAGTGCCCGCCAAGCTCGCCACACAGGTAGCATCGGAGCTAAGCATCCCCGTCATTGGTATCGGCGCAGGACATGGCGTTGACGGACAGGTGCTTGTCTTGCAGGACATGCTCGGCATGGACCGCGGTTTCTCTCCCAAGTTCCTCCGCCGCTATGCTGACCTCTCCAACATAATCACCGAGGCCGTTGGCCAGTACGTCACCGACGTCAAGAACGTAACTTTCCCCAACGACGACGAAGAATATTAATGCTATCAAATAAAACAGCGCCCGCAGTCTTATGATTACGGGCGCTGTTTTTTTTATATGCAAAAAATTGTTACTACAGCAGGCTAACAGCACGCTTGACGAAGTCGGTGAGGTCTTTGCCTTTGAGCAGGCCATTTTGCAGGAGTGCGAGGTCAATTAGATGGCGCACCTTCTCCTCACCCTTGGCAAAGTTGGCTAGGATTTCCTGCTTCTTGTCCTCCTGAGCTTTTATATCGCTTTCGGTCTGCTCAAGGTCCTTCTTCACATCGTAGCCTTCAGTACTTGGCGTGTCGGTTGAGGCATCATGTCCCTTCTCCTTGTCACGCTCATCCTTAAGGGCTGCCTGGCGTGCACGGAGCCCCTTGAGCTCTGCCTCCACAGGCTTCAGCTGCTCGGCTGTCTGCTCCTTAAGCTCTGCATTGAGCTTGCTCACTACGGGATGGTCGCTGTTGAGCACAAAGCTATACATGTCAGGCATCTCGCCATAGAAGCTCATGCCAGCCTGCAGCTTGCTCATCTCCTTCATTCGGCGCATATACTCGCTCTGAGTAATGACGGCAGGCTGCTCGTCGGCACCCATGGGCTGCACCTCTACATGAAACTCGCTCTTTTCAATAGCGGGCATCTGGCTCTTGAATGCACTAGAGAGATTGGCACTCTCCTCTACATCCATTACCTCTTGAGCATCATCCTTCTTCTGGATCAGACGGCTGATAGTATCGCTGTCCACACGACTGAAGCGGCTATGCTCCTTGCTGCCATCGCTAAGTTTCTGCTCCAGCATACCTACCAGGGCCGTATCAAGCTGGCCGTCCATCAGCAGGACACTGTAACCATGATCCTTGGCTTTCTGGATATAGGTGTACTGGCCAACAGCGTCGTTGGAGTAGAGATAAACGAGGTTACCGTCCTTGTCGGTCTGATTGTCCTTGATGAGGCTCTTATATTCCTCCAATGTGTAATACTTGCCCTCGCTGTCCTTAAGCAGAGTAACCTTGCTACCCTTGTCCCAAAAGTCTGGCTCACTAAGCAGACCATAGTGGATAAATAGTTTGAGGTCGTCCCATTTCTCCTCATAGGCCTTGCGGTCTTCCTTGAAGATAGACTCCAGGCGGTCACTCACCTTCTTCATGATATACTTAGAAATCTTCTTAACATTGCTATCGCTCTGCAGATAAGAACGGCTCACATTCAACGGAATGTCAGGCGAGTCAATAACGCCATGCAGCAGAGTGAGGAAATCGGGCACGATATTCTCCACGCTGTCGGTGACAAACACCTGATTGCAATAAAGCTGAATCTTGTTGCGGCGCAAATCGAGATCATTCTTAATCTTGGGAAAGTAGAGCACACCGGTAAGATTGAACGGGTAGTCCACGTTGAGGTGAATCCAGAACAGCGGCTCATCGTAGCCGGGATAGAGCTCACGGTAGAACTTCTTGTAGTCTTCGTCCTTAAGGTCAGCGGGCTTACTGCGCCAGATAGGCTCCAGCGAGTTGATGATATTGTCCTCGTCGGTTTCCTTCTCCTTGCCGTCCTTCCACTCGGTCTTCTTGCCAAAAGCAATCTTTACCGGTAGGAAGCGGCAGTATTTCTTCAACAGTTCCTCAATCTTGTATTTCTCCAGATAGTCCTTAAACTCATCGTCGATGTGCATCACGATGTCAGTACCACGGTCAGCCTTCTTGCTTTCCTCCATCTTAAACTCCGGCGTACCGTCACAACTCCACTTCACGGCCTGGCTACCCTCCTTATAACTGAGAGAGATTATCTCTACCTTTTTGCTCACCATGAACGATGAATAGAAACCAAGGCCGAAGTGGCCGATAATGGCATTAGCGTTGTCCTTAAACTTCTCCAAAAAGTCGGTAGCACCGCTGAACGCGATCTGGTTGATATACTTGTCAATCTCCTCGGCCGTCATTCCGATACCGCGGTCGCTTACGGTGAGGGTCTTCTTCTTTGGGTCGAGGCTTACGCGCACCGTCAAGTCACCCAGTTCGCCGCTATACTCGCCACGTTCCTGCAGGGTTTTCAACTTCTGCGTAGCATCCACTGCATTGGAAATAATCTCGCGCAGGAAAATCTCATGATCGCTGTAAAGAAACTTCTTGATAACCGGAAAGATGTTTTCCGTAGTTACGCCAATATTACCTTTTTGCATGATGTTGTGTTTTTATAATTACGAAAACATGATAAGCAAGAAGCGTGCCAAAACAGCCCTTCATGCGAGACAAAGTTTCTACACGCACCCAATTGAGTGCTTGCAAACATCCAACTGAGTGCATAATACAGAAACACTTGGCCGTCAAGCGTACTACGGCATAGTCACAGTAAAATGAGGACTGGGAGTATGCTCGCGGTGCGCTATAGCAACAAGTTGCTTAACAATGTCGGGATGGAGCGCCGCCACATCGTTATCTTCATGGATGTCTTTGGCGAGATTATAAAGATGAGGCACGCCACGCTTGGATATAAGTTTCCAGTCACCCTTGCGAACGGCCACCTGGTCGGTTTCGTCAAACTCCCAGTAGAGATAGTCATGACGGCGCTGCCTGCGGTCTTTGCCGAGCAAGGTGGGAAGAAAGGATATGCCATCGAAATAATCTATGGTTTTATGCCGGTTTGCGTATCGCTTTGCGTAATCCTTAATTCCAAGAATATCGCAAAAGGTAGGCATCACGTCCCAAAAGGCAATCTGAGTAGCATTGACACTCCCGGCCTTGATATAACCCGGCCACCTCACGATGAAAGGTATACGTATGCCACCTTCGTAGGTCTGGCGTTTAAGGCCACGCAACTTGCCGTCGCGCCCAAAGTATGCAGGGTCAGCCCCACCCTCCTCGTGAGGTCCGTTGTCGCTACTGAAAATGACGATAGTATTGTCGGCCAACCCTTTCCGTTCCAACAACTCCAGTATCTGCCCGACATAAGTATCGAGGCGGGTTATCATAGCGGCAAACTGGGCATGAACATGGTCAATAGCATTGTAGCGGCTACCTTTGCTGCCCTTAAAGGCTCTGTCGGCGGAAAAACGCCGGGTATAGGCCTGAACGATGGAGTCCTGCGGCTGCACCAACTCAGCGTGAGGTAAAGTGTAGGTTAGCAAAGCATAGAATGGACTTGAAGTATCGCGACTGTCAAGCCATTGAAGGGCTTTATGATGGATAATATCGGCAGAATACTGAGGCCGTTGGCTGTACTCGGGTCCAAACATAGGATGAACCACGTTGTAAGTCATCACCTCGCGAACAGTAGCCGTATCGCCAAGGGCGCGACTGAAACGATTAAGGAAGTTGGGGTAATAAAGATGGGCTTGATACTGACAAACGTAACCATAGAACTCATCAATGCCACGCTTGTCGGGTGTAGAAGGAGATCCCTCATAGCCTCCAGCCCACTTACCAAACTGTGCAGTAGCATAGCCTTGGCCCTTCATTATCTCTGGCAACACCACATGATTGGGGTCGAGGGGATGCTGACCGCTTACGGCATAGTCGGTGTTGATACCATAGATTACGGCACCGCTCCAATACTCCTTGTTGCCGCGTACCTCGCAATGACCGGTGTGCTGGCCTGTCATGAGCGACGCCCGGCTGGGAGCACTGACAGGACTGCCGGCATAAGCCTGTGTAAAACGCATTCCCTGTGCTGCCAGACGGTCTATGTTGGGGGTGTCTATATAAGGCTGACCATAGCAAGCTAAATCGCCATAGCCCATATCATCGCAGAGGATAAATACAATGTTAGGCCGCTGACGATGAGCGGCAACAGCAGCCAGAGGTAGTACCATAAGGCCACACGCTATCTCACGACCTAACATATTAACAGACTTTTTTATCTGATACTTAAGAGGGAATGAGCTAATCCCCCTATTTCAACGGCTTAATGGCCCCCATTACATCATGAGGCATATAGGGCTCTTCCAGATAGGCAGCATCCTCAGGAGAGAGAATAAAATCTACGGCCCTGACGGCATCGTCGAAATGCGGGACGCTAGTGGCACCGACTATAGGAGCAGCCACGCCCTTATGGAAGAGCCACGCCAAAGCAATGACCGACATGCTCACACCGTAACGGTCTGCCAGCTCTGCCACACGTCCTATTATAATAAGGTCATTGTCGCGCGTACGGTCATACTTGAGACGTATTACCCTATCAGTCTTGCTGCGCAGGGACTCGGAGTCCCACTCCCTATGGGTAAGGTGCCCACCTGCCAGGGGTGAGTAAGGAATACGACTCACTCCATACTGCTCTGCCACGGGAATTAGTTCACGTTCATCTTCCCTGTTTATCAGATTATAGTGATTCTGAAGGGTTTGGAAGAGATGAAAACCATTACACTCCGCTGTGAGCTGGAGGTTATGAAACTGATAGCCATACATGGCCGAGGCTCCTATAGCTCTCACCTTTCCCGCCTCTATCAGGTCATTAAGCGCCTCCATGGTCTCCTCCATCGGAGTGTTGTAATCAAAACGATGAATTTGATAGAGGTCAAGATAATCAGTGCCCAGCCGCTGCAGGGTGTTGTCAATCTCACGCATGATGGCCTGGCGCGAAAGCGCACCTTCATTATAGAAGACCTTGGAGGCTATCACCACGTCATGGCGGTTGATGCCAGAGTCTCTCAGTGCCTTACCCAAGAATTCCTCGCTCGTGCCATGCGAATAGCAATTGGCAGTATCATAGAAATTGACACCCAGATCATAGGCGTGGCGCACCATTTCTGTCGTCTTGTCCTGCGGCAGAGTCCAAAGATGAAAGTCTTCGCTGGCTACGCCGTAGCTCATACAACCCACGCATATACGGCTAACCTTAATGTCTGTATTGCCTAAAAGTGTGTAATTCATATTGTTGTGTTCTGCTGGTATGTGTTACTTCTTACCGCGGTTAGCGCGGCGCTCCCGGATTTTGGCTTTCTTCTTGGCAGAGCCAGAGCCGTGAGCACCAGTAATGTATGCTTTCTTCTTAGCCTTGGTCTTGACCTTGGCCGTGTCCTCTGCCTGGGACTTGGGCGCCTTGCGGAAAGATATTCCACTAAGCATAGCCTGATTGAGTTCGTCTTGGGTTGGCATCTTTTCTCTTTAATCCGTTATATTTCTTTAATTTCATCAACAGACCTTTCTCCACCTCAGGATAATCAAAGCATACTTTGCTTTCTCCTTGCGACTTAATCGGAACGTTGGTCTATCTTAGTGGTGGAAAAGTCGAATGCCAATGAAGGCCATGGCAATGCCATACTTGTCGCAAGTGTCGATGACATTGTCATCGCGTACACTGCCTCCAGCCTGGGCAATATACTGCACGCCGCTCTTGTGGGCACGCTCAATGTTGTCACCAAAGGGGAAGAAGGCATCAGAGCCAAGGCATACGCCGGTGTTCTTTGCTATCCACTCACGCTTCTCCTCACGGGTGAGAGGCTTGGGACGGGTGGTGAAGAATTGCTGCCAGATGCCGTCGTGGAGCACGTCGTCATAGTCGTCTGAGATAAAAACGTCAATGGTGTTGTCGCGATCGGCACGGCGAATCTTCTCAACCCACGGCAAATTAAGCACACGGGGGTGCTGGCGCAGCCACCATATGTCGGCCTTATTGCCGGCGAGGCGGGTGCAATGGATGCGGCTCTGCTGACCGGCACCAATGCCGATGGCCTGACCTTCCTTGACATAGCAGACAGAGTTGCTCTGCGTGTACTTAAGAGTGATAAGTGCTATCTTCAGGTCACGCTTCGCCTCAACGGTAAAATTCTTATTAGCTGTAGGTATATTCTCAAAGAGACTGTCTGAGGTAAGGTCTATATCATTGCGTCCCTGCTCAAATGTGAGACCGAAGACCTGCTTCTGCTCAATAGGCTGTGGGGTGTAAGAAGGGTCAATCTGGATAACATTGTAGGTTCCCTTGCGCTTCTCGCGCAGTATCTGTAGCGCCTCGTCGGTGAAAGCCGGGGCTATCACGCCGTCCGACACCTCGCGTTTGATGAGCATGGCCGTTGCTTCATCACAAGTATCGCTGAGGGCAATAAAGTCGCCATAACTTGACATACGGTCGGCACCACGGGCACGGGCATAGGCACAGGCAATAGGGCTAAGCTCAAAGTCAACGTCATCGACAAAATATATCTTCTTCAGCACGTCGCTCAGCGGCAAGCCGATGGCAGCACCGGCAGGGCTTACGTGCTTGAAACTGGCGGCAGCAGGCATGCCGGTGGCAGCCTTGAGCTCCTTCACAAGCTGCCAGCTATTAAGGGCGTCGAGGAAATTGATATAGCCGGGACGGCCATTCAATACCGTAACAGGAAGTTCGCCCTCCTCGATGAAGATGCGCGAAGGTTTCTGGTTGGGATTACAACCATACTTAAGTTGGATTTCTTTCATACTGTTATTATTTTAAGATTTTCTATTTTCCTTTATTCTTCTTGCGCCAGATATTCACGCCAGCATATATTTGGCCTGAAAGCAGCAAGTTGAGGCAAGAGAAAGTTGATTTCTTATAGGTGTAAGTATGGGCGGTGAATGCCCAGCCGGCAAACAGGCGCTGGCTGTTCCATACAAAACCGAGCTTGCCGATAAAGTCGAAATTCAGGTTTCGCAGGCGGTAGATCTTGTCGTGGGTGAGGTTCTCACCGCGGGTGAAATTATATCCGATGGCCGGCGATGCCGACACATTAAAAAGGAAGTTGCGGGCAAAAACCCAGTTGTAGGTATAACCCAGCGATATAGAGTGATTAGTATAGCGAGCCTGCCTTACCTGCAGGGCATCGTTGAGAATGGGGTTGCCGTCAATGTCAAAAAAAGACTTCGGCAGCAGGTTGTAGTTAAAACTTATTATCTGTCGTGAATAGTTGTAGCCCAAAATCATCGCGCCACTGCTGCGCCGCTGCACGGTTGACTGGCTGTAGGCCGCAGGATAGGAGAAGTGGCGATGGTTAAAGATGTAATAGACATGTATATACTTCATGTTGGTTGACAGGCCGGGGAAAGGCTGATATTTGCTGTTTTCCACCACCTCATGGTCAAAGCCTTCAATATGCTGTATCTTGTAGCCGTCAATATCGTTTTCGTAATAGTAGTCTATGCCGAACATTGGGGCGTAGAGGGATATGTAGAGGTTGGAGTTATTGGTAGTCAGATTGGAGCCTAAGTCCACCGTCCAGCCAAGAAAGAGGAGACTATAGCCGACATACGGGCCGATAGTGACCTGCGAATGGGGGCGGAAATAGAGCGACTGGGTACGTCCATCATCGTCAGTGCCGCTAAGGCGAATCTGCTTAAAGCGCCAGTCAGACCGCGTCATCAGAGTAACGTTAAACTTGTTACGCTCAATATAATTGGTGTCAACCTCAAGGGCCTTGTCCAGCAGACGCAGCAAGGGATTTTTCTTGCGCACAACAGGCCGCGGCAGAAGCGAGTCAGCCCTGACGGAGTCGGTCCCAGCGGCAATATTCGCATCGACAAAGCCACCGTCGTAGGCTTTAGCCATCATGCCCGCCAGCAACAGCACCGCGATATGCAGGAACCTGTTCATCTTAAAACTTACCGAGAATGCGATCCATCACCCAATTGACTGACGTAGCGCTCACAGAGTCGCAGGTGCAGATGGCCTTTTGCTGCAGGTGTTCCACCACCTGCTTGATCAGTGGCAGCTGCACATGGGGCGGATTGTCAATCACAAAAGACTGCTGCCCCTCCTCATTATAGAGGGTGATAGGGTCGTAGGTAAACACCGAGAAATGCAGACTGCCTTTATTGCCGATAATCTCAATGCGGTCCTCCTTGGCCGACTCATGGCCTACAAAGCACCACGAGCCCGAGCCCGGCAGTCCGTTAGCAAATCGGAAGCACGCGCTGACCGTATCCTCTGACTGATAAAGTCCGCCGCGGTTGGCCTGATAACCCTTGGCCTCAGTAATAGGGCCAAAGATGCACTGCAACAGGTCAATCTGATGAGGAGCAAGGTCATAGAAATAGCCACCGCCGGCAATGTCTGGCAGCACGCGCCACGGCAGATCATGGCTGTTATAGTCAAGGTCGCGCGGAGGCACGGAGAAGCGAATCTGCACATTGATAACTTCACCCACGGCTCCCTGCTCAATCAGTTCTTTCACCTTCTGGAAATAGGGCAGCTCGCGGCGATAGTAGGCTGCAAAGCACGGCACCCCCATCTGCTGCGACATACGGTTGATGCGGTTGCAGTCTTGATAGTTTGAGCACAGCGGCTTCTCCACATAGGTAGGCTTGCCCGCCTTGAGGGCCATGATGGCATAGGTTACATGGGTTGAGGGCGGCGTAGCTATGTAAACGGCATTTACCTTGGGGTCGTTGATTAGCTCTGAGGCATCAGTGTAATAATTCTCCACATTGTGGCGCTCGGCATAGGAGCGAACCTTCTCCAGCGTGCGGCTCATCACAGCCACCACCTCGGAACCCTCCACCAGTTTGAAGGCGGGGCCGCTCTTCTTCTCAGTCACCTCTCCGCAACCAATGAATCCCCATCTTACGACATCTAATTTCTGCACTTTCTTCTAATCAAATTAGTAATTATAAATTAGGAATTAGGAATTAGAAACAGAATATCAGCAGCAACCACGGCCAATTTCCGATTTCTAATTTCTAATTCCTAATCTCAGGTATGGTTTAATCTAAGCTATGGATAATCAGGCCGCTACGCAACTTGGGCTCAAACCACGTAGCCTTGGGCGGCATAATCTTGCCGCTGTCGGCGATATCCATAATCTGCTTCATCGTGACGGGATAGAGGGCCAGCGCCATCTTCATCTCGCCGCTATCAACACGACGCTTGAGCTCCTGCAGGCCGCGCAGGCCACCCACGAAGTCAATGCGCTTGTCGGTGCGAAGGTCAGTGATGCCCAACTGCTTGTCGAGAATCAGGCGCGAGGAGATGTCCACGTCCAGCACACCGATGGGGTCGGCATCATTATAGGTGCCGGCCTTGGCCTTGAGGCTATACCAGTGGCCCTCCAGATAGAGGGAGAATTCATGTAGCTCTGCAGGCTTGTAGATATCGGTACCCTTGTCCTCCACTGCAAAGTCCTCGGCTAGGGCAACCAGAAACTCGGCGGCTGTCTTGCCGTTGAGGTCCTTCACCACTCGGTTATAGTCAAGGATGGTCAGCTGACTGGCTGGGAAACATACAGCCATGAAGTAGTTATACTCCTCCTTGCCGGTGGTGTTGGGATTCTGGCTTGCCTTCTCTGCGCCAACCAGGGCAGCGGCAGCTGAGCGGTGGTGGCCGTCAGCAATATAGAGGCTGGGAATACGGGCAAACTCATCGGTGATGGCCTGGATGTCAGCCTTGTCGGAGATAACCCACAACTTGTGGCCGAAGCCATCGATGGGAGCGATGAAGTCATACTCGGGAGTCTGAGCGGCATACTTGTCGATAATGCCGAGGAGCACCTTATTGTCGGGATAGGCAAAAAACACCGGCTCAATGTTGGCGTTGTTTACGCGCACATGCTTCATGCGGTCCTCCTCCTTGTCCTTACGGGTGAGCTCATGCTTCTTGATTACGCCGTTCAGGTAGTCAGCCACGTAAGCGCAGACCACCAGTCCATACTGGGTCTTGCCATCCATGGTCTGGGCATAGAGATAGTAGTTCTCCTCTGCATCCTGCCTAAGCCAGCCTTTCTCTTGAAACATCTTGAAATGCTCAGCGGCACTCTCATAGACCTTGGGGTCGTACTCCGACGTGCCGACGGGAAAGTTAATCTCAGGCTTGATGATATGATAGAGCGACTTCTCGTTGTCGCCGGCCTCGGCGCGAGCCTCCTCAGAGTCAAGTACGTCGTAGGGGCGGCTCTCTACCTCCTCAACAAACTCTTTGGGCGGACGGATGCCGCGGAAAGGTTTTACAACAGCCATATCCTACTTATTTACCTGAAACTTGGTGATACCGTCCTTGAAGAAAGCCACAATCTGGTTGGCGGCAGCAAGGCCGGCATTGATGTTAGCCTCAGCAGTCTGTGCACCCATCTTTTTGGGAGTGGCAAAGTAGCGGTCGGCAAACTTCTCGGTGAACTCGGCGTCAGCATCGGGCTTGATGTCGGCAATATACTTGAGGTCGGTGCGCTCCTCCATCAGCTTGAGCAGGGAAACCTCGTCAATCACCTCCTTGCGGGCGGTGTTGATAAGGATGCCACCCTTGGGCAGCTTGCCCACCAGCTCGCCGTTAATACTCTGCTTAGTCTCGGGAGTAGCGGGGATGTGGAGGCTCACGATGTCGCTCTGCTCAAAGAGCTCAGCGGTGCTACCCACAGCCTTCACGCCGGCAGCCTCAATGACCTCAGCGGGGCAGTAAGCGTCATAAGCCAGAATATCCATGCCAAAACCCTTAGCGATGCGGGCCACATTGCGGCCTACATTACCGAAGGCCAGGATGCCCAGCTTCTTGCCCATGAGCTCGGTGCCAGCCTTGCCGTTGTAGAAATTGCGCACGGCATACACCAGCAGTCCCATCACCAGCTCGGCCACGGCGTTGGAGTTCTGGCCGGGGGTGTTCATAGCCACCACATTGTGGGCAGTGGCGGCAGCCAGGTCGATATTGTCGTAGCCAGCACCGGCACGAACAACAATCTTAAGCTGCTTGGCAGCGTCCAGCACCTCGGCGTCAACCTTGTCGCTACGGATAATCAGCGCATCGGCATCAGCCACGGCGTCCAGCAACTGCTGCTTCTCAGTATATTTCTCAAGGAGGGCCAGCTCATAGCCGGCAGCCTCCACAACCTCCTTAATACCCTGCACTGCAACGGGTGCAAAAGGCTTCTCAGTTGCAACTAAAACTTTTTTCATACTTCAAAAAATTAGATAAAAACTAAAAGAGAAAAACTAATGAAAGTTCGATTTAGTGCAGTTTCTCAAACTCCTTCATGCAGGCAACGAGAGCCTCGCAGCCTTCAATGCTCATGGCATTGTAGCAGCTGGCACGGAAGCCGCCCACCGAGCGGTGGCCCTTCACGCCTACCATACCCTTCTCGGTAGCAAAGGCCATAAACTCGGCCTCCAGCTCCTTATACTCATCCTTCATCACGAAGCACAGATTCATCACCGAGCGGGCTTCCGGCTCCACGGTGCCTACAAACAGTTTGTTGCGGTCAATCTCGTCATAGACAATCTTGGCCCTCTGCAGAGCGCGGCGCTCCATCTCCTTCACGCCACCCTGGGCCTTAACCCACTTCATCGTCTGCAGGGCAGAATAAACAGGCACTACCGGCGGAGTGTTAAACATAGAGCCCTTCTCAATATGGGTGCGATAGTCAAGCATAGTAGGAATCTGACGGCTTACCTTGCCCAGGGCATCCTCCTTGATAATCACGAAGGTAACACCGGCCATGGAGATATTCTTCTGAGCACCGCCATAGATGCAGGCATACTTGCTCACGTCAACGGGACGGCTCAATATGTCGGAGCTCATGTCGGCAATCATGGGAATCGGCGAGTCGAAGTCCTCGCGGATCTCGGTGCCGTAGATGGTGTTGTTAGTAGTGATGTGGAAATAGTCGCAGTCAGTGGGGATAGTCCAGCCCTTGGGAATATAAGTAAAATTCCTGTCGGCAGAGGAAGCCACCTCTACCACCTCGCCAAAGAGCTTCGCCTCCTTGATGGCCTTCTTGCTCCACACACCAGTGTTGAGATAGGCAGCCTTCGTCTCCAGGAAGTTGTAGGGAACCATGCAGAACTCCAGGCTGGCACCGCCACCCAGGAAGAGCACCTTGTAACCCTCGGGAATGTCCAGCAACTCCTTCATCATAGCCTCAGCCTCGTCCATCACCGGCTGGAAGTCCTTCGAGCGGTGGCTGATCTCCATCAGCGACAGGCCGATACCGTTAAAATCCAAACAAGCGGCTGCAGTAGCCTCAATCACCTCGCGGGGCAGAATAGACGGGCCCGCATTAAAATTGTACTTTTTCATATTATTGTTGTTTTTAATGAATAATTTGTCGTTTACATGTTTCTTCGCACCCTGACACAACAGTCCGTACTACCGCGCAAAGTTACGAAAAACTTTTCATTCCTCCCCCTGCCAAAGCAAACATTTTTGCACATTTCTGATTTTTTTCATTAGTGTACACAAAAAAAGGGGAAAGACATGAAAACAAACATGAGTCCGGCGAAAAAGACACCCCCGTTTCCGACATAACGGCAAGGAAGTTTTTACATACACCACAGCCGAAACGATAACGACTGAAAATGAGCGCGTTACATTTTTGCTCGTTTGAGCTGGTATCTAAACGCGTCCGGAATAATTTTAGGTAATGATATAGATGTTGGCACAGATTACTCATAATGTAGCCAATTATGACTGCGTTAGTTGTATGTTTATTGCATAGCAGCGTTGATTAGAATAGACATAAGACTTTTGTTCCGAGTCTTTCGCGTGATCATTGCCTAAGTTTAATCTAATCCCCTTGAAAAAAGTTTTAACTCCGTGGAAAAATAAACTAACTCCGTG
>OCTW011611958.1_pt1 | contig 14823 bp, 18 predicted proteins | sample 1539671 | NCBI WGS metagenome assembly OCTW01 (sample SAMN02144230, study PRJEB22623) | gut metagenome | biome: sheep rumen | host: Ovis aries | place: New Zealand
GACTGCGGGTGCTGTACTGTTGGCACGAGGCATAAAATCAGTGTTAAAGAAATCATCAAACATTGTTGGGAACCAACCATTGCTTTTCATTAATCCGTTCAACATAATCAATACCTCTTAATTATATTTTTAAATTTGACAATTTGTTACTTGATTGCCTCTGCTTTCGCTTCGGCTTTCACTAACAGACAAGCAAAGTACATTCCTATTACTTGTTTAAGTGACAATATGTCAATCGTGATAGTCAGGATGGCACGGAATTTAAACTCGGTTAAACTATGCTGACAGCCATTTATACTCAATTAAACATTGAGCGCCTTGGTTGTCAGTCCAGATTAATGATCCAAGCGAATCCCTTGGCAGTTCTTCCGTCAGAATGCTGGAAATGATTGCCGGGATTCCATTCAAGAATGGTGTTGATACCTTGTGACGTCAACAGTTCCTGTTGCTTACGAATGCAGTTGCCCGCCTGTGCCATTATAGGGTTCTTCGTCTTTTCTTCTTTATCACCGAGGCTGAGATAAATGGAAGTCGCCAAGGGTTTGTTGTCCTTTGCATACTCCATCCATTGAGGGTACCAGACAGATGGTGATACGGCTGCAATACCATCAAAGATCTCTGTCTGATAACTTGACCATAAGGCAAAGAAGCCTGCCAAAGAGTAGCCGCCTAAAACACATTTCATCTTGTCCTTATCGAACAGTTGTATTTGCTGCAAGTGTGGAATAAATATATCTTTGATGAAAGAAAGCGTCGCTACAGCTCCATCCCCAAAGGGAACCCTCCCAAAGACAGCTGCAGCCGTCCAAGGTGTTAGTTCGCTCTGCCAGTCTTTAATCTCAAACGCTACGAGTGTAAAGGGCTTATTGGTCTGTGACTGAATCACTGCCACCTCATTGTCCAATAACTCTAAATCGTGCTCGTCAATGGGTTGAATCAGCAGGTATTCAGGGTGTTCAGACTTGTATATGGTACAAGTTCTATCAGCGATTTGAATGGTCTCTTTCTTCATCTTAACATTCAAATATAAGGTATATAAGTGTTATCTGGCCCAATAGAATCAGGGGGAGTCCATACTTGAACTTCTTATGCATCGTCTTGTGATGCCAGACTTGCATACCCAGCAATGCACCAATGCTGCCACCGATAACAGCCAATATCAATAAAGTTGCCTCCGAAATGCGCCAGCTGCCTTGCTTGGCCTTCCATTTATCAATGCCATAGACCAGGAAGGTCACGACATTGATGACTATCAGATAATATAACAGAGCATTTGCCATCACTTTTTTTCTTTTGTAAATGCGTAAACTGCAAGTGTTGGAAGAAGAACCAATAGCAGCAATGCAACCTCTACTAATGCGTACGACCCGAAATAGTCAACCAGTGTCTGGAATTTCAGGACTCCATCCACCAGCAAGACTAAAAGCAAAAACCAGCATACAAAAAATACCGCCGAATATTTGATCTTCCGTTTCTTCATTGTAATTTTTATGGTTTCCAAATGAATAATCCCTCAGAGTTAGTCAAAGATGCCAATAGTTCTACAGTTTCCGCTGATGGGTTATATACGGTCATATAGGTGTCATCGCCGCTAATGGTAATCAATGCATCCGAAGATTTCAGATAGGCAGAGAGCATACTCTCGTCTGATAGACACTTCAAAAGCATTGCCTCGATGTCCTTTGGTGCAGGATTCGTCATCCATTTCTCCCCGTCTTGGCTAACTTCTATCTCCTCGTAGCAGTTCAGCTTCAGCAGGACGTTGGTGAACTTCCTGTAGATAGCGTCAATCTGAGGATGATCCAAATAGTATTCCTCAATCTTGAAATACTGTCCTTTGCTGTCGGCTGGCACCTGCTTGGGTAGAATGTCAATCACCCAATACGGCTTTTCCAAATACTCATCTACTGTCATCGCTTAATACCACTTTATATTGTGCTCCTTGCAATAGTCTATCGCTGGCTGATAGCCTTGGAAGGTGGCCTTGTGAATCCACTTCAAACCCTTGCGTTCGTCCTGTGGAACGCCTGTACCGGTCATCAGAAACCAGCCTGTAGCGAACTGTGCCTGGGCATCGCCACCGTTGGCCGCCAGCTCATACCAAAAAGCACATTCCTCCAAGTTCTTCTCCACACCGTCACCATTCCAATAGGCCGCGCCGCAGTTTTTCTGGCTCTGGACATGACCTTGAAAGGCTGCTTCACGATACCACAAGAAGGCTTTCGTATGATCCAGCACTGTGCCATCGCCGAGATAGTAGGCATTGGCGACATTAACCTGCGACTGCATATCCCCTTTATCGGCAGCTTTCATGTACCACTCGAATGCCTTTACCGCATCCTGCTCCACGCCTTTTCCGTGATAGTAGCACTCGCCGACGTTGAAACAGCCATAGACATCGCCCAGCTCAGCAGCCTTCATATACCATTCGAACGCCTGTTCAAGGCTGACCTTTACGCCAGTACCACGCTCGTAGCAGACTCCAAGGTTGTTCATCGCCTTGGTGTCGCCCTCGTAAGCCTTCTCACGATAGCCATCTGCCTTGTTTCGCTCTTTTGGCATAAATTCACTTAAATCTGATTGCAAGGATGGTGCAAATCGAACGCAAAATAGCTTGCTTTTTGCTGAGATGCAGCCCATTCTCGCAACTTTTGTTGCAAAAGTAGCAAGAAATAACGAATTATTGCCTACTTTGCAGGAAGTTTTGGGAAAAATTAGGATTTATAGTAGTATGGTATGCAGATTTTTCTCAAAATGTTTGTTATATTAAACATTATTTCTTATTTTTGCACCCAATAAAGTACAATTATGGGTAAGAATACATTTGGCAAGACGATGCCAAGGGCATTGAGCCAGAACCTGAAGATCATGGGCGAGCAAATCATGTTGGCCCGCAAGCGCAGGCATCTGTCCATGCAGGATATAGCAGACAGGGCGACGGTGACACGACTGACCGTCTCTAAAGTGGAACATGGTGACCCGACGGTCTCCATGGGGATTTATGCTCGCGTACTCTTTGCACTTAATCTGGAAAACGATATCACCCTATTGGCTGCCGACGATGCTCTTGGCAGACAGCTTCAGGATGCAGAATTACTTAGGCGATGAAGAGAATAACGGTTTACGCAGATTTTGACTTCCTCTCTACACCACAGGAGATAGGAATACTGGGCTACGAACACGTTCGCGGCAAGGACCATTTTGTCTTTGAGTATTCGCGCCAGTGGCTGAAACAACATGGTGGCATTCTGCTGAGCGGTGACCTGATGAATGTTCCTTCGTTGCAGCATCCTCGCGGTAATGACAATGTATTCGGATTCGTCAAGGATTCCTTCCCCGACCGTTGGGGTCGTTTGCTGCTTGACCGCAGGGAGCGACTGACGGCCCAGTCGGAAGGAAGGCCAACACGTATGCTCACCAATTACGACTATCTTATTGGCATTGAAGACTTCACCCGTATGGGAGGCATACGTTACAAAGAGGAAGACAGCGATGGCTATATTAACGCAAGTGATAAATATCTCGTTCCTCCCATTGAAAGCCTTCGCGCCCTATGCGATGCGTGCCATGAGATTGAGTTGGCGGAAGAACGAAATGAATTGCCGGAACAACGTTGGCTTGACCAGTTGATTGACCCAGGAACCTCACTCGGTGGCGCTCGTCCTAAGGCTAATGTTGTCGGTACTGATGGTACACTGTATGTGGCCAAGTTCCCGTCAAAAAAGGATTTGGAGAACACGGAACTCATTGAGCACTTCTCGCATCATCTCGCAGCCAAGGCAGGCATCCATGTGGCAAAGACACGCACCATCAGGATTTCCAAAAACCGCGACCTGCTGCTCTCCGAACGCTTTGACAGGACAAAGGATGGCCGTCGCATTCATTTCGCTTCGTCAATGTCATTGCTTGGCCTTGATGATGGGGCCGATAGCAGCACAGGCAATGGTTATCTGGACATCGTAGATTTCATTCTGCACGGCTGCACGGATGTACGGCAGAATCTCAGGGAACTCTATCGCAGAGTGGCTTTCAACGTTATGTTCGGCAACACCGATGACCACTTCCGCAATCATGGTTTCCTGCTTACTCCAAAAGGCTGGACGCTATCACCCGCCTACGACATCAACCCTGGAGCAAAGTCACATCAATGCCTGCTCATCGACTCATATACGGAACAGTCGGACATCAATGCCCTGCTCTCCGCAAGCGAGAACTATATGCTCGAAAGACAGGAAGCTGCAGAGATTATTGAGGAAGTTCGTGCCGCCATCAAAGACTGGCGCATGATAGCTACAGAACTGCAAATACCCATCAAACAGCTTGCAGCATATTCCATGCGTTGGGAAGAACTATAAAATATTAGTAACGATTGCAATATGATTAACAGACTATTGGATTTCCTAAATGCATCGCCAGTGAATTTCCTGGCAGCAAAGAACATTGCCAGCTATTTGGAACAAGCTGGCTATCGTCGCTTAGACCCTCAGATGCCTATCGGAGAGATCAAGGCTGGTGACAAACTCTACGTGACAAAAAACGACTCGTCGGTCTATGCTTTCCACATCGGACGCCTTCCACTGACCGATGCCGGGTTCCGCATGATTTGCGCCCACTGTGACTCACCCACGTTCCGCATCAAGCCTAATGCTGAGATGACCTGCGAGGGTGGCATCGTGAAACTGAATACGGAAGTATACGGAGGTCCGATCATGTCAACTTGGTTCGACCGTCCACTGACGATAGCAGGACGTGTGATTGTCCGCGGTGAGGATGCCCTCCATCCCAAGACGCTGCTTCTTCATGTCAAACGTCCTCTGCTTCAGATCAGCAACCTTGCTATTCACTTCAACCGTGAGGTGAACGATGGCGTGAAACTGAGCAAACAGAAGGATATGCTGCCCATATTGGGAATTGTCACCAGCGAGTTGGAACGTGGCAGTCTGCTGATGAACGTCATCTGCGGAGAACTGAACATCAAGCAGGAGGACATCATTGACTTCGACCTCTATCTGGCCGATGCCACACCAGCCTGTACTTTCGGCGTGCATGACGAATTCCTGTCCTCTGGCCGATTGGATGACCTCTCAATGTGCTTTGCCGGTCTGGAGGCAATGATTGCAACAGAAACCACAGACATGACCAAGGTACTGGCCATCTTCGACAATGAAGAGACTGGCTCACAGACCAAGCAGGGTGCTGGCAGTCCGTTCCTCTCAATGATGCTGAAACGTATTGCGCTGGCACAGAGTGGAAGCGAGGAAGCCTTCTGTCAAGCCGTAGAGCGGGCGTTCATGATTTCAGCGGACAATGCCCATGCCTGGCATCCCAACTACAGCGAGAAGTATGACCCCACGAACCATCCCGTCCTCGGCGGTGGCCCTGTCATCAAGTTCAATGCAGCTCAGAAGTATGCCAGCGATGCCGTGTCGGCTGCTGTCTTCGCGGAAATCTGTAGGGAGGCCGGAGTGCCGTGTCAGCGTTTCGTTAACCATTCCGACGTGGCTGGCGGCAGCACTTTAGGAAACATTCTTGCTTCGTCGATTCCCGTGCGTGGTGTCGATATGGGCAATGCCATCCTGGCCATGCACAGCTGCAGGGAAACGGGCAGCACAGCCGACCACATCTACTGTGTCAAGGCCTTCACGAAATTCTTCGAATAAGGTTGCTTTGGCAGTCCGGCTTGGGCGGACTGGTAAGGAGGCTTGGGCGGACTCCCACGGGCGACAGCTAAGCATTACTTGAACGGAGTCGCTCTTTCAGGCGGGTGTTACGCTTCAGCACCATCATGTTGTGGATGGCGTAGGCCAGGGCTTTCGTGGTGCCGACGATGATGCAGATCTTCTTTGCACGGGTGATGCCGGTATAGACGAGATTGCGCTGGAGCATCACGAAATGGGTCATTAGCAGGGGCATGACCACGACGGGATACTCAGAGCCTTGCGACTTATGGATGGTGGTGGCGTAGGCCAGCGTCAGCTCGTCAAGTTCAGAATCCTCGTACTCAATGCTGTTGCCGTCGAACGAGACAGTCAGAGTCCGCTCCTCCATGTCCACATGCTCCACCGTGCCGATATCACCGTTGAAAACGTCCTTATCGTAGTTGTTGCGTATCTGCATCACGCGGTCACCCTGTCGATATCTGAATCCGCCGCGCGAAAGGCTGTCACCCACGGGGTTAATCGCCTCCTGAAGTGCGATATTCAGGTTCGTGGCTCCCACAACACTACGCTGCATCGGGGCCAGCACCTGGATGTCATTGGTGCTGACGTGATAAGCCTTGGGAATGCGGTTGCGGACGATATTGACGATTTCCTGAGACGCTCGCTCGGGGTCTTCCTCTTTAACAAAGAAGAAGTCGGACGTGCGCCCGTTGCTGATATCGGGGAAGATGCCCTGGTTGATCTTGTGGGCATTGGTGACAATGCGGCTCGACTGTGCCTGACGGAAGATGCGCGTCAGACGGATGACAGGTACTGCGCCAGAGTCGATGATGTCGCGGAGCACGTTTCCGGCTCCCACACTGGGTAGCTGGTCGATGTCACCGACGAGTATCAGACGCATCGAGAGCGGTACGGCCTTCAACAGCGAGTTCATCAGGATAATGTCTATCATCGACGACTCGTCCACTATCAAGAGGTCGCCGTCCAACGGATTCTCTTCATTACGCCCGTAGCCCTCGGCAGGATTGAACTCCAGCAGTCGGTGGATGGTCTTAGCCTCCTTACCAGTAGCCTCACTCATGCGCTTGGCGGCACGACCCGTCGGGGCTGCCAGCAATATGCGCTGGCCGAGGGTCTCAAACGAGGCGATGATACCTAATGTCGTGGTGGTCTTGCCAGTGCCCGGCCCTCCCGTCAGCACCATCACCTTCGAACCGATGGCTTTCCTGATGGCTGAAAGCTGCACTTCATCGTATTCTATCTGCCCTTGCCGTTGCGATACATCGTCGGTTACGGTACCGCCATTATCGAAGATGTTACCCATCGGTGTTTCTATCAGCCGCCGCAGTTTGTTGGCCACGCCCACCTCCGCATAGTAGAACGGTGGCAGGAAGATGGCTTCCTCATCGAGCATCAAGTCCTCGCTGGCTATCATCTGGTCGAGGACTTGCGTAATCGGCTCTTCATCGGCCTGCAGCAGTTCCTTGGCAGACTTGATAAGCTGTTCACGTTCGGAATAGACATGTCCGTCCTCCGAAAGCTTGCTCAGCGTATAGAGTATTCCACTGCGGCAACGGCGGGAGTCGTTCTTCTCGTAGCCCAGTTTCTCCGCTATGCCGTCAGCTGTCTTGAAACCGATGCCCCAGATGTCATCTGCCAGGCAATAGGGATTGTTCTGCACCTTCTCGATGCTGTCCTTGCCATACTGCTTGTAGATTTTGGCGGCGTAGGTGGAACTGACACCGTGTCCCTGCAGGAACACCATGATGTCCTTCACGTCCTTCTGCTTCTCCCAGCTATCGCGAATCTTGCCAACCCTGCCCTTGCCGATGCCGGGTACTTCGAACAGACGGTCGGCATCGTTCTCAATAACCTCGAAGGTCTCCAGCCCGAAGTGCTTCACAATCAGCTTGGCCATCTTCGGCCCGATGCCCTTCACCAGTCCACTGCCCAGGTACTTCTCTATGCCGATGATGTCTGCCGGAAGTTCCTCTGTCCATTTCTCAGCTGCAAACTGCCTGCCATAACGCTTGTCAACGTGCCAGTTTCCCTCTACGGTAAGGACTGCACCCACCGTCACCTCATGGAAGATGCCGACAACAGTCTGTTCCTCCCTGTAGCCCTTAATGGTGGTCTGAAGGACAGAATAGCCGTTCTCGGGATTCTGGAACGTGATACGCTCTATGGTACACTTGATCTTCTCCATGACGGGTTACTTCTTACGATAATTCATGTACGCTTGCCAGGCCTCACTGATGTCCTGTTGGCTGAGTGCATCTGCGAAGCGCTCGGCTCTGCCGCTTTGCGCTGCAAAGAATGTCGCCTGACAGTCATCCTTGAAGGGCGACCAGTTGCCGCAGATGGTTCCGTCGTAGGCGATGACGGGCTGGAAGATGCCGCTGTTGTTATGGGCGTGATGCCGGTGCTCGGGAGGGAGTACAATGTCACGGGACTTATAGCTGATGAGGTATTCGTCGTAGGGAGGAATCAGGAGGAACTTGCCTTTTCTGAAGCCTCGCGTTCGGCAATCGTCGGTCAGATAGAACTCCCTACCCTTCCACTTTTCAACGTGGACGGAATCGCCCAAGAGCGCAATCCCCTTGCGACAGTCGCTGACGTTCAAGCCCGACCACCAAACAAAATCCTCTAAGGTGGCAGGTTGACGACTCTGAAAGTACTTGCGAGTGAAGCGCATCAAGGCTTCGTCACGGTCTATCTTTGCTGTCTGTTTCACCTTATTGGCAGTAAGCGCGTAGGTGGCTTTCATCGGCAACAACTCTCCACTGCAGAGCGTTCCTGACATCTCGGCCATACGAATATGGTACGACAGCCGGTGGTCGTCCATCCTTATATCTTTGTCTGCCAGAGCCTGAACAATGTCCTCTTTCGTCGCACTCCCCAAATCGGCAGCCGTCTGGGCGAGGATGTCGCGAACGTGGTAGAGTTCATCGTCAGGGATTGAGATTTTGTTGCTGCTCATCCAGCCTTTTGTCACGGCAACGGCCTTGGGCGCACAGAGGCCGATCATCATCCAGTAGTCCTCGGCACTCACCAGTTGCCATGTGCCTCGCATCAGGTGCAGACGGATAATCTGCCCGCTGTCAAAGGCTTTCTTGAATGCCTTGTGTGACGGCCGGCGCGTCCGCATCTCCACAGCCCACCGCATCATGCGGTACTCCTGCGCCTGCATGGCACCCATGTAGCTGACCACCTCGACAGGGTCACTGAACTGAGGCGCAACCAGCTGTTGGTTGAGAAGTCGGAGGGCTATCGGATTCATATCGTTTAATTCTATCTTTCAGAGGGCGAAGGTACGAAAAATCCTCCATATCATTACGATACGGAGGAATAATTTGGGAATAATTATGATTTCTATTTACTAATCTTTTCGGCCATTCGCAACAATTCTTGATAAGGAAGCCCGCCAACTACACGCTCTATGTCGCCGTTCGTAGTGATGAAGAACAGGGTAGGAATCGATTGGATACGGGCTGCTGCAGCAAGAGCCTTGTTTTTGTCCACGTCAACCTTCAATACCTTGATACGGCCTTCATACTCGTCGGCAAGTCGCTTCAACATAGGGGCGAGCGCCTGACAAGGGCCACACCATGTGGCATAGAAATCGATGATAACTGGCGTGATGCCTGTATAGTTGTAACCTCTGAGGTACTGATGATAATCTTTGATATTCTCCATAATCGTTTTAATGCTTAATGTTTCAATGTCATGATCTTCGTAGGGCAAGCCAATGTGCATTTGCCGCACTTGATGCAGTCGGGATGCAGATAGCCAGACTCTTGACCGCGACTGTCATAGGGCGTGAGTTGCATCGGACAGACGCGGGCACAACTCTTACACTTCATCTGACAGGCACTCGATACGTGGATGTTCGTAAAGGCCTTGGGCAGTGGTGCCTTCTTAGGAGCCACCCAACGGGAGATGGTACCCATTGGACAGAACGAGCACCATGTGCGTGGCGCATAAATGAAACTCAGCGTAACGCCGACAATGGTAGTCACCACGATAATAGTCCAGAAGACGCGCCCGATGCCACCCCACATTGCCAATCCGCCCTCGCTCCAGGGAACAGTGAATGTCAGCTGGATGCCGAACATGCTGAAGATAAAGAACACCATGAACAGGCGGAAGCCGAAAGTACGCACGAATGCCGGTATTGGCTTGTGGGGTGAATACTTCGACAGCAGACGGTCGTACATGTTGCCGCGAGGACACACATGACCGCACCACCAGCGCCCTTTCCAGATGCTGGTCATCACGGGACCAATCATACAAATGAGTGCGATGAGTCCAACAACGGGGTAGAACCATCCGACGATGATATACGCGATGATGATCCAATAGAGGTCTAATCCTGGTGTCGCAAAATGGCGATGGAAGTTCTTTTTCTGATTCATATTCCTTATTTATTCTTAAAATCGGTGCAAAGGTACGAAGAATACAATAGATAAACGAATTATTTTATCTATCTTTGCATCGGTTTTATCTATCATTAAAGAAGCGTATGACCCTTCAACAACTGAAATACATCGTGGCTATCGACCGTCAGCGCAACTTCGCCAAGGCTGCCGAACAGTGTGGTATCTCACAGCCTACGCTCAGTGCCATGCTTGTGAAACTGGAAGAAGAACTCGATGTGCGCATCTTCGAGCGCAGCAACAAACTCGTCACTCCGACAACGGCTGGCGAGAAGATTATCCGTCAGGCAGAAAAGGCGTTGGCTGAAGCAGAACGCATTACGGAACTTGTGGCTGAAGACAAGGGAGCCATTAATGGCGAACTGGCACTCTCCGTCGGTCCTACCATCGCGCCATACATCCTGCCCAAGTTCATCCGTCATTACATGGAAAGTTATCCTACCGTGAAACTCTCCATCCGCGAGATGAAGGCCGACGTGATGCTTAGCGAACTGCTGCTGGGACATCTCGATGCGGGTATTGCCATCAGCGGAAACACGCGTCAGGGCATCCTTGAAGTGCCGCTCTACACAGAGCGTTTCATGGTCTATCTCTCTGAGAGCTGTTGGCGCAAGTTGCCCGTGTTCAAGCCTGAGAATCTGGAGCATGAAAAGATGTGGATCATGAAGGAGGCTCAGTGTCTGCGTGAGAGTGCGTTTAGTTTTTGCAAAGCGCGAACCAAAGGCAATCGCGTCTATGAGGCAGGCAGCATTGAGACGCTTATCCGCATCGTTGATGAGAACGGTGGTTTTACCATTATCCCAGAGATGCACCTGCCTTTCCTTTCCGATCGTCAGCGAGAGAACGTGCGCCGCATCGAGGGTGACTATCTCTCACAGCGTCGAGTGTCGCTTTATATCCGCGAGGACTACATCCGCCAGCGTATGCTCAACACTATCACGGAAACGCTCCTCCGATTCATGCCCGATGGGATGATGGAAGAGCGGATTGTGAAGTTCGGAATCAAGTTGTAAGTTACCTTCTATTCCTTTCTATGCTATGATGGTTCCACATCTGAAGGACTGTAATTGCTCGCCCATCACGTCTTTCATTACCTCAAACACATGGTCACCTGTGCAATGGCTGGTGTAGAACTGCGTTTCTGGATACATTGCTTTCAGCCTTTGAGCCAAGGCCTTTATCTCATCATCCGTCTCTTGTCCGTCGAGTAAGTGGAAACCACCTACAACGGTATGAACTGGCCAAGGACATGCCGCCAGAATATTCTCCAGTCCGCTATGAGCACAGCCTGTGAATAGCAGACCATCCACATACAGGGCTAGTTCGTGGCGAAAGTCATCGTGGATATAATTGCCATCAGCGTCCTGAATATAGAGATTCTGATTGCCCTTAGGCATAGGATGTTTCTGAGGGATATGGGCAATCACATGAAGACCTTCCAAAATCTCACAGGTCTGGTCTATCAAGACGAGTCTGTCTTCGCCTATCTCAGGCCACTCCGTGGTAATGCTATGCAGATTACCTCGCTTAGAAAAGAACTTTCCGCTCATGGCATCTGGCGAGACGATAACCTGAGCGTTCTGATTGTGTTCCAAGAAGTACCGTAAGCCGCCAGCATGGTCGCTGTGTCCGTGAGAAATGAAGACATAGCCCACATCGCTGAGGTCTATGCCCAACTGCTCTGCGTCTCGGACAAACACATCGCTTGCTCCAGTGTCAAGCAGGATCTTGTGCCGCTCTGTTTGCAGTAAAACTGACAGCCCATGCTCTGTAAAGAGACAGCTGTCATAGCTACGATTATCTGATAATACAGTCCATCTCATCGCTCACCCATCTTCGTAATTCTTGCTAATCATCTTCTACTTTACAGTGTAAATTTCCAAATTATTCTTAATACGCATATATTAATCCGTACTTCTCATGGAGCTGTCGGAGGGTTCCGTCAGCCTTCATTTTAACAATGACGGAGTTGACAAGGGCGAGGAGATCGTCCTGGCCCTTCTGCATCAGCACACCAATCTCTCCGTGAGTAAAGGGGGCGTTCAATAGTGGGGCGGCAAGTCGGGCATCAGTCTGCACATAATAGGGAGCCTCTGTTATCTCCGTTATCATCACGTCGGCTGCACCTTCAGCAACAAGTGTAGGTATTTCCTCGTTCTTCTGGTGAACGACTATGTTAGCGTGAATCAGGTTCTCGTTGGCAAACTTCTCGTTCAGTCCACCGGGATTCACCATAACTGTCACTTCGGGCTTGTCGATGTCAGCTAATGTCTTGTAACGGTCTGCCTCTGTTGAGCGGCATAGGATGGTCTTGCCGTTAGCCAGATAGCCGTCACTCATTAGCATCGTCTCCTTTCGTGTGTCGGTAATGGTAATGCCACCGATGGCGAGGTCAAAGGTCTGCGGTTCTGTCAGCACATCGGCTGTCAGCGTAGGCCAAGAAGTCTGCACATATTCGATGCCAACACCAATACGTTCGGCAATCTTTTCAGCCATCTCAATGCCGAAGCCCCAATAGTTGCCCTCGGCCTCGCGGTATGAGAGAGGTCGATAGTCACCCGTGGTTCCTACCAGCAACTCGCCACGCTCCTGGATGCGTTGTATGGTGGGCTGCTGCGTCTCAACAACAGAATTATCATCACTGCTGCTACAGCAAGTAGTTATGCAAGCGGAGCTAATGCAAAAGATGGCGGCAAGCACCCATATCCATGTTTTCCTCTTTTTCATTTCTTTTGCTCTAAATAATCAAATATATCAATACTCCCTGCCTCGTTTCTGATATCAAGGGTTGGAACATACTCTTCCATTCTCGTTGTGCCACTTGTCTTATTGACATAAAAATTCACGAATGCCCCAGTATAGCTGCGGAATACCACTTGATACGCAGAATCGGTCTCTTTGCCCATCTGCACATACATGATGTCGGGATTGTCCTTTGCTACGCTCCAGTCATATTCCTTATGGCAGTAGTTGTTCACACCCTCAAAAGCCATTTCTTCCGTAATGATTCTTAGCGTATCTCCCGTTTGCATTTCAGAGGACTGTGTGTCATTCACCTTGTTATTTTTGCATGAGCATAAAGACAAAGCCACAAATATGAATGTAAAGGCTATATACTTCATTGGATTTCTTCTAAAGTTCCTGTTTCTGAATCAATGATAAACCCACGAACCACGATATCCTTCGGCACCAAAGGATGGGTCTTGATGGTCTCAACAGTTTTACGGACGGAGGTCGGTGTGTCCTTGAATCCCTCTAGCCACTGGTCAAGGTCAATGCCACACTTACGGATGGTGTCAAGCGTTTCATCCGTCACACCACGGGCAATCATCTCGTGATGGAAGTGGTCGTAACTCATGTGGCAGGCTCCGCAATGCGAGTGCGCGACCACCATAATCTCCTGTACGCCCAGTTCATAAATGGCCACTATCAGGCTACGCATGGCTGAGTCGAAAGCCGAAATAACCAAACCTCCAGCATTCTTGATAATCTTAGCATCACCATTCTTCAGACCGAGCGCCGCAGGGAGCAGTTCGGTTAATCGGGTGTCCATACAAGACAGTACCGCCAGTTTCTTGTCGGGATACTTGTCGGTCAGATACTTCTCGTAGCCTTTTTGCTCTACGAAACTCTTATTGAAGTCAATAATCTGGTCTATCATATCACAAAACATACTAAATTTACGTGTAAAGTTACGAAAAATCAATGAATAAGTGCTACCTTTGTAGCCAATTATTACGATACTTTAAGAAGAATGATAGAAATTGGTCTTAAACATACGAGTGAATTGACGGTTACTGATACCGTTACCGCTATAAAGATGGGGTCTGGGGACATGCCGATATTGGCAACTCCTGCTATGATGGCATTGATGGAGAATGCCGCGATGCTTGCTGTCGCTGATGAATTGCCAGAAGGTTACACGACTGTTGGCGGTCATATAGAATCTTCGCATCTGAAGCCTTCAAAGATTGGGGACAAAGTATCAGCTACAGCCGAAGTGACTAAAGTTGATGGCAAGAAAATAGAGTTTAAGATATCTGCCTATTCTGGTGATGTGCTACTTGGTGAGGGTACACACCTGAGATTCATTGTTGACAGAGAACGGTTTCTGTCGAAGCTTGGTTAAGTGAATTATCTACAGCTTAATCTGTAACGCAAAACGAGGAACCTCATTGCTGAGATTCCCCGCAAGTCCTCTTTCAGAGTTTACGAAGTTACCTGCGGCCGAAGTGACCACCGTTACCGCGACTTGTGTTCATTGCCATGTGACGGTCTGAGCCGTGACGATCATTGTGTGCAACTGCGGACTTTCCGTTATGCGGAGCCGGAACTGGAGCCTTGTGATGCACAGCGGGCTTCGGCATGTGACGTCCAGCGTAGAAGCGAGGGTCACGATGGCTGTTGCCGCCCCTGTAGGTAACGAATACCTTTGGGTGTGCGTTGAAGAAATGACCTCTGCCATAGTGAGAGTAGACGGCGAACGTCCAGCTGCCAGCCTTCCAAGCCACAGGACGATAGAAGTGGGAGAGGGCCACATACTTGTCGTACTGCCAGCTGTTCAGAACATAGCGGAGGTCAGCGTTACGACGATCCCACCAGATGCCGAAGACATCACCGTGTCCGTTCAGACTCATCAGGTAGTCGAGATTGATCTCATAGACTGCCTCATACTGTGCAGCGGTGAGGTTGAGCTCGTAAGCCATCTTGTCAGAGAGGAAGAGGGC
>OCTW011511535.1_pt1 | contig 14821 bp, 11 predicted proteins | sample 1539671 | NCBI WGS metagenome assembly OCTW01 (sample SAMN02144230, study PRJEB22623) | gut metagenome | biome: sheep rumen | host: Ovis aries | place: New Zealand
CTGATACTCACAGCATCGGGATTACAAATCCCGATGAACAACGACAAATCCCGATGGTCATAAGAAGGGAAAGTGGAGTGCTGAGTTACGATAAACGGTGTGGGACTTAAAATTTGTTAATTAATTGCATTTTAATAGTACTATGTATTGCAAGGTACTATTAAAATACATATCTTTGCATCGTGATTGTGCCGATGGCCACGGCACATGAGCCAAACCAAACTGTAGAGATATGAACATCGACAACGCAAAATCACAGATGAGGAAAGGGATGCTGGAATACAGTGTCTTGCTCCTGCTGCGCCGGCAACCGTCATACGCCAATGACATCATTACGCAGTTGAAGGAAGCCGACCTGATCGTCGTGGAGGGCACGCTATATCCACTGCTCACCCGCCTGAAGAAAGACGGCCTGCTCAGCTATGAGTGGAGAGAGTCGATCCAGGGACCACCACGCAAATACTACGCCCTGACCGAGGATGGCTTCACCGCCCTCAGAGCGATGGACGACACTTGGACTGGTCTGACAAGGACCGTAGAGAAACTGAAATCACAATTCTAACCCGCAAAAAAACACACGACATGAAACGAAACATATCAGTCAATATATTCGGTACGCTCTACCCCATTGACGAAGATGCTTATGAACTGCTCCTCAAATACAACGAGAACATGAGGAGATACTACAGCAGCATGGAAGACGGCGACGAGATCGCCGACGACATCGAGCACCGCGTAGCCGAGTTGATGAGCGAACTGCGCTCACAGGGCGTGATGGCCATCACCATCGAACATGTGAAACAAATCATCGACCGTATCGGCGACCCACAGGATCTCGACGATAATGGAACAGACGGCAACAGCCAGCAAGGTGAGCAAACCACTTCACAGCAAAGCACGAATACCGCCAACAGCAATGGCACAACGGGCAGCGGAAGCACCGACGGCCCACGTGCCGGAGTCTACACAGGCGAAGAGAGCGAAAGGCAGGAACCCTCCCGCCGCCTCTTCCGCGACCCCGATGACAGACTGGTGGGCGGCGTGATGTCTGGACTGAGCCACTATTTCGGCATCAAGGACCCTCTCCTGCTCCGCATCGTGATGATCCTGCTGCTGATCGTCTCGCTCACCACCTTCGGTCTCATCTACATCGCAGCATGGCTCCTCATCCCCGAAGCCGTGACCCCAGAAGACCGTTTGCGGATGTATGGCAAGCCCGTCACAGCCAAGGCCATCAATGAAGAACTCGTCAAAGGAATCAACAACGCCAATCAATTCGTACGCAACCCGCAGCACCGCGACACAGCCAGCGGATGCCTTTCGGTGCTGGTCAAGATCATTCTCTTCTTCATCGGCATTCTGTGCGTTATCATACTGGGCAGTTTCCTCATCTCCCTCATCGCCGCCGTGGCAGGTCTTTCGGCCGCTGCCCTTTTCGGCGGTATAGGACTCTCGGCCATCGGCTTTGAGCAGCCCGACTTCATCAATCTCTTCTCAAGCCTTCCCATCCCCCTTGTCATCACCTGCATCATCTGCGCCCTGATCGTCATCGGCCTGCCTCTATATGCCATCATCCGCATGTTGCTGAAGCGCAAGGACACGGATTCCAATATGCCAACATCGGTCAAAGTAGCCCTGATCCTGACCTGGACGGTCAGCATAGGCATTCTGGCTGGGTGTCTGGGCCGAAGTTTCTGGTTCCTTCAGAAACAAATGAACAAGATGGAAAAGGAAGAGAACACCCACAACGGTATCTATCTGCACAGCAGCAGTTGGGAACTTCTGCGCGACAAGGGATGGAGCCTGGAGACCCTGGAGGGAACAGAAGCATGGCTGACCGCCTACGGCATCATGCCCAATGGGGAGGATGGACAATACATCAAACTGGAAAAAAGCCACGACACCGACAAGATGGACTACCTGCTCAGCCAAGAACAAATGATGCGTCCTGGTACCTATAAGATCGACGGTTACGTCAAAGCCGACGGTGAGGGCAACGCACTCTACGTGATCACCAACGGGATGGCCGACACACTGAGAATCGACATCCCCACCTATAAAGAGCCAACCAACCCTATCACCTCATCCGACTCCGTAGCCATCGACAGCAACGACGGCAGCCGCCATTGGACCCATGTGGAGGGCACCTTCGTGGTGAAGCAGCAAGAGGACGTGAAATTCGGTGTGAGCAACCTTCGGGAGTTCAACAACGCCCCCCGCAACGGCCAATCCATCAGCATCGCCGACGTGAGAGTAGGCATGAACTGATCCAGACAGCACCTCAAACTGCAGTTAGGCCAATCTTGTTTGCACTTTTGTATAAAAAAATATTAATATTGTTCCACTTTAGTGACAAAGCAAGGAAAAATACTTAACTTTGCAGGGTAGATTGCGAAATCTGCGTAATGCTGACGATACATTATTATTTATAATAACATGAGAATCCAAAGATTATTAGCCGCCGCAGTGCTTTCCCTGATTTGCACCGTGGCCACGATGGCACAGGAAATGCAGATGCCATCCATCCCTATCGATGATCAGGTACGCATCGGTAAACTTGACAACGGCCTGACTTATTACATCCGCCACAACGAATACCCTGAGCACGTGGCCAACTTCTACATTGCCCAGCGTGTAGGCTCCATCCAAGAGGAAGAGAACCAACGCGGACTGGCTCATTTCCTGGAGCACATGGCCTTCAACGGTTCTGAGCACTTCCCAGGCAACGGCATCATCGACTTCACCCGCTCCCTCGGCGTGGAATTCGGATCCGATCTCAATGCCTACACCTCTATCGACCAAACCGTCTATCGTGTGTGCAACGTTCCGACGAAGCGTGCGACAGCCATCGACTCCTGCTTGCTGATCCTGAAAGACTGGTCCAACGGACTGTCGCTCGAAGAAGAGGAGATTGTCAAGGAACGCGATGTGGTGCACAACGAATGGCGTATGGGCGAAGGACCGCAGCAGCGCATGCAGACACGTGCATTCCCCAAGATGTACCCCGGATCAAAATACGGTGAGCGTCTGCCCATCGGCCTGATGTCGGTGGTCGACAATTTCAAGCGTCAGGAACTGGCCGACTACTACAAGAAATGGTATCGTCCTGACAACCAGGCCATCATCGTGGTGGGCGATGTCGATGTCGACCACATCGAGGCCGAGATCAAGAAACTCTTCTCCGGCATTGTGGTGCCCGCCGACGCCGCCAAGGTGGTGCTGGAGCCCGTGCCCGACAACAACGAGGCCATCTACATCTTCGAGAAAGACCGCGAGATGCCTATCAACCAGATCATGGTGATGATGAAGCACGAAGCCACCTCCGACCAGGAGAAGACCTCCATGCAGTATCTGCTCGAGCAATACGTGCTTGAAGTCGTATCGGATATGTTCAACGCCCGTCTGCAGGAGATGACCCAGGAAGCCGACTGCCCCTTCGTGCAAGCCATGGTCTTCGACGACCAGTATATGCTCTCCAAGACCAAGGACGCCCTGATGCTCATCGGTGTGCCCAAGGAGGGCAAAGATATGGAGACCCTGAGCGCATTGATGCGCGAGGCCAAGCGCGCACGTGAGTTCGGTTTCACCGCCACTGAATATGAGCGCGCCAAGAGCGAATACCTGGCCAGTCTGGAGAAAGCCTACTCCAACCGCGACAAACGCAAGAACGATGAATTCGGCAATGCTTACCGCGACCACTTCCTCGACAATGAGCCGATACCTTCGCTCGAATACCTCAACCAGACCATGAATCAGATCGTGCCCATGCTCCCCGTCGACCTGGTCAACCAAGTGCTGCCCGAGCTCATCAGCGAGACCGACACCAACCTTGTGGTCGTGGAATACGCCCGTGAGGCCGACGGCCTGACCTACCCCACCGAGGCACAGATGGCAGAGGCGGTGAAAAAAGTGCGAGCAGAGAAAATCGAGGGTTACGTCGACAATGTGAAGAATGAGCCGCTGATGCTGCCCGAGAACATGCCGAAGAAAGGCAAGATCGTCAAAGAGACTGAGAACACGCAGCTCGGATATAAGGAGCTCACCCTCTCGAATGGTGCCACCGTGGTGCTGAAGAAGACCGATTTCAAAGACGACGAGGTGCTCCTGCAAGCCTTCTCGAAAGGCGGCGAGAGTCTCTATGGTGCCAAGGACTACAACAACCTGAAACTCTTCGACGAGGTCATCGGCTACAGCGGCATCGGCAATTTCTCAAGCAACGAACTGCAGAAAGTGCTGGCCGGCAAGAAATGCAACGCCGACGCCTCACTGAGCGTCACACGCCAGACAGTCACCGCCCACTCCACGCCGAAAGACCTGGAGACCATGTTCCAGATGATGTACTATTACTTCACCGACATCAAGAAAGATGAGAAGCAAGTACAGAACCTCATGTCGCAGCTCGAACTGCAGCTCAAGAACAAGGACCTGCAGCCCATCGCCATCTTCCAGGACTCCCTGACCAACACGATGTATGCCCACAACCCACGCTTCGCCAACATTCAGTTGGCCGACCTGAAGGACATCAGCTATGACCGCATCCTCGAGATCCACAAGGACCGTTTCAAGGATGCCGGGAAGTTCACCTTCGTCATCGTGGGCAACTTCGACGAGGCCACCATCCGTCCGATGCTCGAGCAGTATGTAGCTTCACTCCCCGCCATCAAGAAAGCCAAGGCTGAGAAGCCGAAAGATGTCGTGACCTCCTTCAAAGGCAAGGTCAAGAACAACTTCACCGTGAAGACCGACTCCCCGAATGCCGTGTCACTCCTCTTGTGGTCTGCCCCGATGGCTTACAACCTGGAGAACCAAGTGAAAGTGTCCGCTGTCGGACAGATCCTCTCACAGGTCTACCTGGCCACTATCCGCGAGGAAGAGAGCGCAGCCTACACCTGCGGATCAGCCGGCGACTTCGACCTCAGGAACTCACAGCCCGTGGTACGTCTGCAAGGCATCAGCCAAGGCAATCCCGAGAAGAACGGCCGCGCCGTGGAACTGCTCTACAAAGGCTTCAACGACAACATGAAGCAGATCAACGCAGACGCTCTGCAAAAAGTGAAGGAATACATGCTGAAGCAAGCAGATGTCGATGCCAAATCGAACAGCCACTGGCTCAACGTGCTGACCACATGGAAGGACCGAGGAGTTGACCTCCAGACCAACTACAAGAAAGTAGTGGAAGGCCTCAATGCCGAGAGTCTGCAGAAGTTCATGCAGCAGCTCAACGCCTCCGGCGACCAGATGGAGTGCATCATGATGACTGAGCCGAAAGACAAATAATCCTACGGTCAAAGCGACATCGTCAATACAACCACAGGCCCTTCTCCCAAACAGAGAAGGGCCTGTCTTTTCCTATTCAAGAAACACTGCTACTTGGAGTTCTGGAACTCCTTGGGAGTCATGCCCGTTTCACGCTTGAAATAATTGCTGAAAGCAGGCGAGCTCGCGAAGTGGAGCCTTTCGGCCACCTCATACGTCATCAGGTCGCTCGTACGCAGCAGCACCTTCGCCTTCAGGATGACAGCACGGTTGATCCAATACATCACGCTGTGGCCACTGGCCTTGCTGATGACAGCCGACAAGTGATGCGGCGTGATATGCAGTTGCTCAGCGTAAAAGGGAATGCTGCGCTCACGCTCATGATGCTCATTCACCAAAGCCTTGAAACGCTGAAACAATTGTTGCTGACGAGAAGGGACGGCGACCTCCTCAGACTGCATCATCGCTTTCCGGATATATTCCACGTTGCTGGCCATGGCCATGACCAATTGTTTGACGGTTTCATGCCGGAAAGGTTTGTTTTTGGCAATATCATAAATCAGGTATGCCATGCGCACCAGTTGTGCGAACTCCTCAGGAGTGGTTTTCACCACGATATTGTCGCGCACCTGTATGTCGTTCTTGAACAAGATACCGATAACGATCATGTCGGCACTGAACTTCTGCATCTCCATGATGACATCGGGAGCTGTCAGCACCACCATCCCTTTCTCCATCTGGAAATTCTCCAGATTCAGACTGACATTCGCCTGTCCCTCCACCACCATGACGATGCGCGACTCCACGACATGATAGATAAGGCCCTCGCGCATAAAACTGCTGTTGAACGGGCGTCCGCCTATCACAATGCCCAAAGAGTCATTGGCGAAAACATGCTCTTGCCTTCCTAATGCCTCTGGCAGATTGAGGATGTCGATGGAAAACAGCTTGAGTTCTTTTGTATCACCCATAGAAAATCACATTTTGTACGATTCGAATACAAATTTAGCCAAAAATATTCTTTCTCACTATCATAAAACCGAATAATCGTACAAAATCGAAAATCTATCGTTGGATTTGATAACAAGCCTACAGAGAATTATACCTACTTTTGCAAAAGAAAAACAAAACGGATACTTATGAGACATAAAATCCAGACTTCGACATTTGCCTTCCTGGCTGCTATCACCATGCAGGCGCAGACCTTGGAGGACTGCCAACGGGCTGCCGAGCAAAACTATCCCCTGATCCGCCAATACGAACTGATAGAGAAGACCTCCGAGCTGACCGTGGCCAACATCAGCAAAGGATGGCTGCCCCAGTTGTCAGCATCGGCACAGGCCACCTATCAAAGCGACGTGGCCTCCTGGCCCACCGCGATGGGCAATATGCTTCAGCAGATGGGGCTCCAGATGAAAGGTCTGAAGAAAGACCAATACCGTGTGGGCATCGACGTGCAGCAGACCCTCTATGACGGCGGCATGATCAGCAGTCAGAAAAGAGTGGCCCGCGAACAGGGCAAGGTGCAAGCCGCCCAGACCGAGGTAAGCCTCTACCAAGTTCGCCGGCGTGTCAATGAGATGTATTTCGGTCTGTTGCTGATCGAAGACCAGATATTGCTCAACAACGACCTCCAACAACTCCTTGCCGGCAACGAGAAGAAACTCACTTCGATGATGAAAAACGGCATCGCATCGGAGAGCGACCTCAACAACGTGAAAGCCGAACGGCTCAAGGTGGTGCAGCAAGGCACCTCGCTCGAATCGCAGCGACGGATGCTTCAGACCCTGCTCAGCACTTTCTGCGGCATCACCGTGAGCAAACCCGAGAAACCTGCCGCCGCGGAACTCAGTGGACAGAACCAACGGCCCGAACTGCGCCTTTTCGACGGTCAGCTGCGACTGGCCGATGCGCAGGAGAAAGCCCTCAACGCAGCCCTGATGCCCCGGCTCGGTCTCTTCGCCCAAGGATTCTATGGATACCCCGGCTACAACATGTTTGAGGACATGATGAAGCATGACTGGTCGCTCAACGGCATGGTGGGAGCACGGCTCACATGGAATATCGGCGCACTCTACACCCGCAAGAACGACAAGGCCAAGATCCAGCTCCAGCGAGCAGTGACCGAGAACAACCGCGAGATTTTCCTCTTCGACAGCAAGCTGCAGGAAATCCAGCAGAACGAGAACGTTTCACGCTACAAGAAACTGATGACCGACGACGACGAGATCATCCGCCTCCGGAGCGCTGTGCGCAAGTCGGCAGAATCGAAACTCTCGCACGGCATCATCGACGTCAACGCCCTCGTGAATGAGATCAACCAAGAAAACGCCGCCAAAGTGCAACGGTCGACACACGAGATCGAGATGCTGAAGGAAATCTACGACAACAAGTTCACCACCAACAATTAGACATACCATTGAAATCAACGAAACCAACAGCAATATGAAAAAGATAATCGCATGGGCAAGTCTGGCCCTCATCATGGTCGCTTGCGGAAACAAGGAAAAAGAATACGATGCCACCGGCACGTTTGAGGCGACAGAAGTCACCGTCTCGGCCAAATCCACGGGAGAGCTGAAATATTTCGATGTAGCCGAGGGTGCGGAAGTGAAAAACGGCAATGTGGTGGGACGCATCGATGCCTACCAACTGCAGTTGAAAAAAGAGCAGTTGGAGACCACCCGCGGACAGTTGAGCGCCACCAAACGACAACTCGCCGCTTCGCGCAACGCCACCGACAGCCGCCAACTCGACCTCGAAAAGCAGGTGTCGTCGATCAACCAGCAGATCGCCAACGCCCAGCGTGAGCGACAGCGATTCAGTGAACTGGTGAAAGACGGAGCCGTACCACGCAAACAGCTCGATGACATCAACTACCAGATCAAGGTGCTGGAGAAGCAACTTGAAGCCACCCGCGACCAGATACGGAGCAACAATGCAAGCCTGAAGGAGCAAAGCGAGGGCATCGCGGCACAGATGGACGGCATCGATGCCCAAGCCGCCGGACTGGAAGCCCAACTGCGGCAACTCGATGACCAGATCGCCAACACCGATGTGATCGCTCCCCTCACCGGCACCATCCTGGAGAAATATGTGGAGCGAGGGGAATTTGTCGCCACCGGCAAGCCGCTGTTTAAGATGGCCGACACCCAGAACATGTTCATGCGTGCCTACGTCACCTCCTCGCAACTGCAAAATGTGAAAGTGGGCCAGCAGGTGAAAGTATTCGCCGACTATGGCGACGGACAGAAGAGGAGCTATGACGGCACGGTCTCCTGGATCTCCTCACATTCGGAGTTCACCCCCAAGACCATCCTCACCGACGACGAGCGTGCCGACCTGGTATATGCCATGAAAATCGCCATCAAGAACGACGGTTTCGTGAAAATCGGCATGTACGGTGAAGTGAAATTCTAATACGAGAGCCGAGCATGAAGAACGCCATAGAAGTAAACGGCATCAGTAAATCCTACGGCAAGGTGAAGGCACTCTCCGACGTGTCGTTCACCGTGGGCCGGGGCGAGGTGTTCGGACTGATCGGCCCCGACGGAGCCGGCAAGACCTCACTCTACCGCATCCTCTGCACACTGCTGTTGCCCGATACGGGCATCGCCGCCATCGACGGTTTCGACGTGGTGAGGCAGATGCAGCAGATCCGGAAGCGCGTGGGCTACATGCCGGGGAAATTCTCGCTCTATCAGGATCTCACCGTCGAGGAAAACCTGAGATTCTTCGCCACCCTTTTCGGCACCACCGTCGATGAGGGCTACGACTCCATCAAAGCCACCTACTCACAGATCGAGCGTTTCAAAAACCGTCGGGCCGGTGCGCTCTCCGGCGGCATGAAACAGAAGCTGGCACTCTCGTGCGCCCTGATCCACTCCCCCAGCGTGCTCTTCCTCGACGAGCCGACCACGGGAGTCGACCCTGTGAGCCGCAAGGAGTTCTGGGAGATGCTCTCCACCCTGAAAGAGCGCGACATCACCATCCTGGCCTCCACCCCCTACCTCGACGAGGTGCGCTGCTGCGACCGGGTGGCCTTTCTTGACCACGGACAGATCCGCGGTATCGGCACGCCAGAGCATATCCTTACTGAGTTTTCCGACATCTTCACCCCTCAGAGACGACAATTCAGAGACGAAGCGCCACAAAGCCTCACCGATGCGCCCGACGGCAAATCACCTGCAGCCCCCACCAACGACAACGTGATCGAAGTGGAGCATCTGGTGAAAGCCTTTGGCACCTTCCATGCCGTCGACGACATCAGTTTCACAGTGAAGCGGGGTGAGATCTTCGGATTCCTCGGAGCCAACGGCGCAGGCAAGACCACAGCCATGCACATCCTCACCGGACTCAACCAACCCACCAGCGGTACCGGACGCGTCGCAGGCTATGATGTCCGCACCGAATACGAACAGATCAAGAAGCACATCGGCTATATGTCGCAGAAATTCTCGCTCTACGACGACCTCACCGTGGCAGAGAACATCCGCCTCTTTGCCGGCATCTACGGGATGAAAGACCGTGAGATAGCCCGTAAGACCGACGAGCTGCTGGAGCGGTTGCGATTCACCGAGCACAAAAACGACCTCGTGGCATCACTGCCCATGGGCTGGAAACAAAAGCTCGCTTTCTCTGTCGCCATCTTCCATGAGCCGGGCGTGGTGTTTCTCGACGAGCCCACAGGAGGAGTCGACCCAGCCACCCGCCAGCAGTTCTGGGACCTCATCTACGACGCCGCACAGCGCGGCATCACCGTCTTCGTGACCACCCACTACATGGACGAGGCGGAATACTGCGACCGCATCTCCATCATGGTCGACGGCAAGATCAAAGCGATAGGCACCCCCGAAGCCCTGAAAAAGGAGTTCAACCAACCCGACATGGACCATGTCTTCACCCATCTGGCCCGCCAGGCCACCCGGAGCAGTGATTAACTGTGAGGAAACGCATCGAAAACCGCCCAAAAGCATGAAACAATTTATCTCTTTTGTCATCAAGGAAGCACGACACATCCTGCGCGACCGGCGCACGATGCTGATACTCTTCGGCATGCCGACCGTTCTGATGCTCATCTTCGGTTTCGCCATCAGCACCGACGTGAGAAACGTCCGCACAGTGGTGGTGACCTCGCAAACAGACCATCTGACCCGGAAAGCAGTGGATCGCCTGGCAGCTTCAGAGTATTTCACGATAACTACAGCCGTTGCGACGCCCCAGCAGGCAGAACGGATGATCCGCAACCAGAAAGCCGACCTCGCCATTGTCTTCGCTCCGGATTTCGCCAGCAAAAAATCGGGCATACAGTTCATCGTAGACGGTGCCGACCCCAACATGGCACAGCAATGGACCAACTACGCCCAGGGAGTCATCGCCAACATGGAGGGAGGTCTCGTCAACACCAAGATGCTCTACAACCCCCAGATGCGTTCGGCCTACAACTTCGTGCCCGCCATCATGGGCATGCTGCTGATGCTGATCTGTGCGATGATGACCAGCATCAGCGTCGTCAGAGAAAAGGAAAGGGGCACGATGGAGGTGCTCCTCGTCTCCCCCGTACGTCCACTGATGGTGATCATCGCCAAGGCGGTGCCCTATCTTGTGCTTGCCTTCCTCATCCTCATCGTGATCCTGCTCATGGCCCGGTTTGTCCTGGGAGTACCCCTGGCGGGATCCCTGTTCTGGATCATCATCGTCAGCCTGATCTACATCCTGCTCGCCCTCTCGCTGGGACTTCTCATTTCCAACATCGCCAAGACCCAGCTTGTCGCCCTGCTCGCCTCGGCCATGGTGCTTCTCATGCCCGTGGTGATGCTCTCAGGCATGCTTTTCCCTGTGGAGTCGATGCCCACCATCCTGCGCTGGATCGCAGCCTTCATCCCACCCCGCTATTACATTGACGCCATGCGCAAGCTCATGATCATGGGCGTCGGCATCGATGAGATCACCAAGGAGGTGACGGTGCTCGTCATCATGACCGTCCTCTTCCTCACCATCGCGCTCAAGAAGTTCAACACCCGTTTAGAATAGTCGATTATGGCACTCAGATACCTGATACAAAAAGAGTTTTTGCAGATACGCCGCAACGCCTTTCTGCCCAAGCTCATCGTCATGTTCCCCATCGTGATCATGTGCGTCATGCCATGGGTGATGAGCATGGAGGTGAAAAACATCGTGGTCGACGTAGTCGACAATGACCGCACCACCCGCTCACAGCAACTCGTTCACAGCATCGAGGCCTCCCGCTACTTCATCTTCGACGGCCAGAAGCCCTCCTATCAAGCAGCACTTGACAATATCGAGCACGGGAAGGCCGACATCGTGGTGGTGATACCGAAAGACTACAGCCACGACATCACCAACGGCAGGCAGCCCCAAGTCCTCATAGCCGCCAATGCCATCAATGGCACGAAAGGCGGGATGGGCACAGCCTATATCTCGCAGATCGTGACAGCCAATGCCCTGTCAGGCATCGGTGAGATCCAGTCGAAGGCATCCACGCTGGTGCTCTACAACAAGCACCTCAACTACAAGCTCTTCATGATACCCGCCCTTTTTGCCATTGTGATGATGCTGATGACCGGCTTCCTCCCCACCCTGAACATCGTCGGTGAGAAAGAAGCCGGTACCATCGAACAGATCAATGTCACGCCAGTATCTAAATGGGCCTTCATCCTGGCCAAACTGATCCCCTATTGGCTCATCGCCCTTTTTGTCATCACGGTCTGCTTGCTGCTGGCTTGGCTCGTCTATGGCATCACACCCGCCGGAAGCATCTTCTGGGTCTATGTGCTGGCCATGCTCCTCGCCCTGTTTTTCTCCTCGTTCGGGCTCATTGTCTCCATCTATTCCGACACGATGCAGCAAGCGATCTTCGTGATGTGGTTCTTCGTCGTCTGCATCCTGCTGCTCAGCGGTCTTTTCACGCCGGTGCGCTCCATGCCCCATTGGGCCTACCTGACCACCTACGTCAATCCGATGCACTATTTCATCGATGCCATCCGCACCATATTCGTCCGTGGCGGTGATGTGCTGTCGATAGCCCATCAGCTTCTCGCCCTTCTGGGCATCGGCCTCTTCATGGGCTGCTGGGCCGTGCAGAGCTACAAGAAGAACAGCTGATCACCAGTTTTCGTCGTCGTTGCCCACGAGACCGTTTTTGACGGCTTCCTCCACCTTGTCGATGACAGCGTTGGAGTAGGCATGAGTCATAACGAGAGCTTTTGCACAAGTACGTTTCTGGTCATCTTTCTCCACGAAGGGATAGTGCCTGGCGATTTCCCATTGCTCATCATAGAGGTTGGCATTGGTCTTGTCATCAGCTTTGCGGTTTGAGTCGCCATAAGTGCGTTTGTCGCTTGGCGGGATAGAAAGCCATCCACCACTGATGTCGGCCAGGATGTCGTAATTCTGCACGGTGTAAGTGACCCTCACCCTGCCTTCTTTGATATCGAGGCGGATCACCGGAGTGATGCTCACGGAATACTTGTTCATAGTTCCGGTATGCTCCACGATTTTCTTGATGGTGGAAGAGATGATGATACAGCCGGCCTCCTTATCGTTGAGAGTGATTGCCTGATGATCCTTGAACGTGGCAGTGGCCCAGTAGTTCAATGCGACATACAATTGCTGTTTGGTCTTGCCGGGAGCCTCGATAATCTCCTGATAGGTCAGCGACTCGTTTTTGTCGAGCGTCAATCCGCTGGCCAGATTCTTGGCAGCATCAATCCATTTGTCGCCATAACGCTCCTTAGCGTATTTCTCCAAGTCAGCAGCCTTCATGATCTGTGCTTGCATACCCATTGCGCCGACAAACAAGAAAGCGGCGACCATCATTATTCTTACAACCTTTTTCATGACTTTTCTAATTTTTTTGATTTTGCTATTATTTGTTTCTGTATTGAGGTTGTCGTTCTGACTTTCTGTCGGAAGACAATGCAAAGATAAGATATTTTTATCTTGCTCCGAATACATTTCCCATAATTTGTGGACAGACGTTGCGACAACCCGCCCAAAATGCGACAATTCACGAAAACGGTGCTCAGAAATGTCGCAGCAATGCTTTTCTGTCAACGAAACGTTTGTATATCTTGCAAATAATATCTATCTTTGCGAACACAAAGCTTCAAGTTTAACAATTCACAATGAACTGGATCATCCTGATTATTGCCGGACTATGCGAGGTGGGATTCACCTACTGCCTTGGACGGGCCAAGGGTGTCAACGGCATGGAATGGTGGACGTGGATAACATGCTTCGCCACACTCTACATCCTGAGTGCCGTATTCCTGGCCAAAGCCACACAGACCATTCCGATCGGCACGGCCTACCCCGTGTGGACCGGCATCGGAGCCGTGGGAGCAGTCATTGTCGGTATTTTCATCTTCAAGGAGCCTGCCACCTTCTGGCGTCTTTTCTTTCTCACGACTCTCATCATCTCCATCATAGGACTCAAGTCCCTGTCGTAACTTTATCGGAAGGTGTACAGAATATGTAAAGAATAAATATTCTGATAACAAAAAAAGAGAGCCTTGAAGCTCTCTTGAGGTAGTGGATAGGGGAATCGAACCCTGTTTCATCTCGAAACGAGAAGATGTTGCTCAAACGAAATAATAATATCTTAGACTCGATTTTTGCTATTCGGTTGCAAAAATTGCAATTAAATTTGAATTAGACATAGTTTTGTGTGAAAAAGTCTTTTCCGAAATGACCTTTACGGATAAGAATGGATCAGCAATAATCAATTCAAGGATAATTCTCCGACGTTCTGATATTTCTTTTACGCCATCTGTTGGGTCATTTGTCTTTTAAGAGCGTATTACTCATATTACTGGTATGATGAAATCTGAGCAATATGTCTAAAAATCTTGAATTATAGCCCCCGATATTACTCGTATTGACAAGTAACATCTCTCCAACATAAGATATCTGCCAATGTTGATGTTTTACTCGTGCTTTTTCTCTTATATATCTTCAATCTTAATGTAAAATCTACCGTTTTATATTGAAAAACGTTAAATCATTCTTGTATCTCAGTTTTTTTCTGTAAATTTGCCATCAATAATTGAACATTTTATGGCAAATAATGAAAGAACAGGGGCATTAAATCGTATTCGAGTCGTCCTTGCAGAACAAGAAAAGACTAATCGCTGGCTGGCAGAGAAACTGGGCAAGACCGAGCATACCATTTCTCGATGGTGTCACAACAAGTCCCAGCCTTCGGTGGCACAGTTGAATGAGATTGCTAACGTCCTAAATGTGGACGTCCGTACTTTGATGAATTCAAATTTGTAGTTAAACATGGCTAAAACATACAAATTCTCAGGGCATGATTCCTTCTTTTACAAGTCACTATGGCTAAAAAAAGGCTATGACTTTGTTGTCAATAAGAACGATGTATGTATACTTCTTGCTATATTAAACAGGAAGTTAAATAAATGATATATGGATAAAAAGACATTGGAATTTGTGGCATATTGCATCGGAAAACTTTCCGTACTGCTTCAACTGCCACAGAAAGAAATATACAAACGGCTGAAGACATCGGGCATATTGTATGACT